>Ga0209611_10000112_pt1 | contig 92403 bp, 63 predicted proteins | sample S1TSphgellanicum_3_FD_187693 | JGI IMG/M metagenome (GOLD analysis project Ga0209611, IMG submission 187693) | Host-associated microbial communities from peat moss isolated from Minnesota, USA - S1T2_Fc - Sphagnum magellanicum MG (SPAdes) (version 2) | ecosystem: Host-associated > Plants > Peat... | reverse complement strand
ACGAGGATGTCGCCGCCTTTGACAGTCTCATGGCGGCGTACAAACTACCGAAGGCGACCGACGACGACAGGGCGCGGCGCGCCTTCGCGATCGAGGGCGCGCTGCGCCGCGCCACCGAGACGCCGCTCGATTGCGCACGCGCCGCCGCCCAAGTGATCAAGCTCGCCCGGCGAGCGAGTGAAGGGGGCTATACGGGGGTGGTCAGCGACGGCGGTGTGGGAGTGCTCGCCGCGTACACGGCGCTGCGCAGCGCCGCACTCAACGTCTACATCAATGCGCCGTCACTCAAGGATCGGACCTTTGCCGACGAGGCGGTCGCCGAGATCGGCACGCTGATCGAGTTCGGTGCGGCCGAGAGCGAGGCGGTGTACGGCCTCGTGCGCGGCAGATTGGGCTGACGAACGTGCTGCCGGGCGGTAGGATCGACACGGATCGTGCGTTCACGCCGTTGGGGCTGGCCGTGCTCACCATCTCCGATTCGCGCGATGCCGGCAGCGACACGTCCGGGGATCTGCTGGCCGAGCGCATCGCCGCCGCGGGTCATCAGCTGCGAGCCCGCGCGTTGGTGGGCGAGGACAAGAACGACATCCAGCGGCAGGCCCGGCGGTGGATCGGCGATCCCACGATCAATGCCATCATCACCACCGGCGGCACGGGTCTGGCCGAGCGGCATGTGACGCCGCAGGCGCTGCGCGAGCTCTTTGATCAGGAACTGGAAGGATTCACGGTGCTGTGGCACCTCATTTCCTATGAGACGGTTGGTGTCTCGACGCTGCAGTCACGGGCCTGCGCCGGTATTGCGGGTAAAACCATCATCTACGTGTTGCCCGGTTCCAACGGCGCCTGCCGGGACGGATGGGATAAATTGATCAGCCTGCAACTCGACAGCCGCCACCGGCCGTGTTCGATCGTCGAGGTATTGCTCGCCGATTGATTCTCGAAGGACCGGATATGCACCACCGATCGGAGCGCGATAGTGAGTGATCGGGTGCGCCGACGTGCTGTCGGCCGTTCCCGCCGGCGCAAACCAAAAAAAACGCCCCGACGCCGTCGGCTGTTCCGCCGGCTGGTCCGAAGCCTGGTCACAAAACTTTGGCCGAATGCCCGACTGCGGCGCCGCGCGCTGCGCGTCTTCCGGCGCGCGCCGCTGCTCCTTCAATCATTGATTGGCCTCACCTTCGCCGTCCTGTTGTGGTTCGCTCTCAACTGGGGATATCAAGTGGTGCGCAAACCCTCGGAGCTGTTCTTTCCGGTCAGCGGCACGCTCAACAAGACGCCGACCGAGACCTGGCGGAGCTACGCCCCGCTATTCCGAGAGTATTCGACCCCGGTGATCACGCCCGAACTGCTGGCGGCCCTTGCGCAGGTCGAGGGTTCAGGCAATCCCATCGTGCGCACCTACTGGCGCTGGTCCTTCGCGCCCACGCCGTTCGACGTGTATCGGCCGGCGTCGAGTGCGGTGGGGATGTACCAGATCACCGATGGCACCTTTGCCGAGGCGCGCCGCTTTTGCATCCACGATCACGCGGTCGTGGCCGACGGTCCTTGGAACGATTGGGATTCCTGCTGGTTCAATCGGCTCTACACCCGGGTCATACCCGCACACGCGGTGGAACTCACTTCGGCGTATCTCGACCGCAGCGTGAGCGCCGCGCTCGAGCATCATCATGTGAAAGCCGCGACGGCCGAGCAGACCATGGTACTCGCCGCGGTGATTCATCTGTGCGGCGCGGGCGCCGGCGACGCGTTCGTGCGGCGCGGACTCAAGCTCGAGGAAGGCCAGCGATGCGGCGATCACGAGGCGGAGAACTACGTTGCCCGTGTGCGGGACATGAGACGAGTCTTCGAGCTGATCGAGCGCGGCGATGCGGCTGCTGCACCTTAAGGGGCGCGAGCACTCAGAACCTATAGACCAAGGACCCCTTGATCGATCGCCCAGGGATCGACCGCGCGGTGGCGACGCCGTTCGCGTTCGGATAACTGTCAACTTCCGTAATGCCGATGGTATTGAACAGGTTGTTGGCGTTGAAACCGAGTTTGAGCCGCTCCGTGATGCTGTAGCTCACGAACGCGTTGACGGTCGTGTAACCCGGCTGCATCAAGCGTACGCCGGTTCCGGAGACCTGCCCCGCAAAGGAATCGGTGGTGCCGATGATGTTCACGCCGACCTCGAAGTAGGGGCTGAACACGAACGATGGCGTGAATTGATAGACGTAATTCGCCTGGCGTTGCGGTGCCGTGCCTTCATCGCCCGGGGTGATGAAGTCGGCGACGATACGCGAGTGCGTGTAGGTCACACCACCGTTGATGTGAATGTACTCGCTCTGCCACGCCCCTTCCAACTCGATTCCATAGGCATGGTAGATGCGGTCTTGAAACACCACCTGCTGGGTGACGTCCTGATTGGTCTCCGCCGTGCGCGCAAAGAACGGCGTCGCGAACAGGCTGAAGTCCTGGATGCGCCACTTGATGCCACCCTCGATCTGCCGCACGTAGTCGATCGCGACCTGTGATGAGGCGCCGCCATCCGGATTGATGCCGCCGCCGAAGAGCAGGCGATCCGCATTTGCACGTCCGCCCTGGCTTATGCGCGCGAAGGCGGCGAGATCGTGATTGAACTCGTAGTTGGCGCCGAGCGAATAGGAGACATAGTGCTGCTCGTAGTCGATCGGGCTCGAATCCGCTGTGTTGACGACGTAGACCTTTTCCTCAGGTACGGTCAGGGGCTCGTTCGCAATCACCGCATAGGGACCCGGGGTTCCCGCCGCGTAGCTTCCCGACGCATGCTGAATGTCATAGCGCACGCTGCCATCGACGTTCCAGCCGTAGCCCTGCCAATTGAGCGCCGCGTAAGGCGCGGACGTATCGTAATGTGCGTTCTCATAGCGCACGCAGCAGCCGCCGAACACCGTGCCGTAGCCGATCAGGCCGCCTTGGGTTTGCAGCACACCCGCAGCGTTGGTGACATTCAATAGCTGCGCGTTTTGGCCCACCGCCTCTTGCAGATATTCGTTCCAGTGCCAGTCCTGCACGATATTCTGGCGCGATTCGTACAGGCCGAAATTGAGATTGAACGATGTGTCGGCGGCGTTGAAGGATTTACTGAGGTTCAAGTTATTGGTGACGTTGCCCATGTCGGGCAGGCTGACGTTGAAAAGACCCATATCGACCGCGAGCCCATTGCCGCCAAGTGCGGCCGGATTGGTGATCGTCTGACCCTTGTTGGGGCCGGTCGCATACGAGAGCGTCGCCCCCGGGCCGCCGATCGACGTCGCATATCCCGCCGCGGAACCCACACCGGCCGGATACGGGCCGACGAAGTCGCCGGAAATGCTCGCATACCGGAAATTATCGTCGAGCTTCCAATCGCTCGCGAGATTCAGGCGCACTTCCACTCCGAATGCGGTCACCTCGGAATGGTAACCGTCGTCGATGTTGGTCAGGATGCGATTGCCATTCGCTCCGACGGCCAGATCCTGCTGCAGGAACGGCGTCTGCAGCGCGCCGTTTTGCGCGCTGAAGTTCGGTATCGATGTGATGCTGGAGCCGTTCACCTGCACCGGGACCGGCAGATAGACGGGTGTGCGATCGTCGAGTTCCTTGAAATTGAACCGGATGAAGCCCTTGTCGTCGTCGAAGTCATGCGTGAGGTTCGCCTTGATCTGGCCGCCGTCCTCGGCATTGTCGTAGCCGACCGAGCGCACGCCTTCGCCGGTTCGATAGAAACCGCCGACATGGAATTTCCAGCCGTCGCCGATCGGACCGCCGTAGTCGAAATCGTAGCGCTGTTCATCGTAGGTCAAGCCGGCGCTGATGCCGACATCACCTTGCAGCGAGTCCCCGCCGGTTTTGCTGATGAAGTTGAACACGCCGCCCGGCGCATTGCTCGCGAAGGTGGAGGCGGAACCGCCGCGCACCACTTCGACATGATCCGTGTTGTAGTCGATGCGCATGAAGGTGTCGGGGGTCGCGAAGGCGATGTCGCCGTACTCGAGCACCGGCAACCCGTCCTCTTGGAACTGCACGTACTTGGCGCCGCCCGATGCGATGGGTAGGCCGCGTACGGCGACGTTCGCATTGCCCTCGCCGCCCGACGCCTCGGCGCGGATACCCGGAATATCCCGGAGCACGTCGGCGGCGCTGGTCGGCTGCAATGCTTGCAGTTGCGCGGCGTCCAAGGTGCTGACCGAAATGCTTGCATCCATTTTCGTGACGCGATTCGCGGAGGCAGTCACGACGATTTCCTGCAAGCCCAGAGCATCCCCGGAGTCTTGGTCGGCGGCAACGGGGCTGCCCGGCGAGCTCGGTGACGAGGTGACCGCAGCAGACGTCGCCTGCGAATACGCGGGCGCGGCTGCCGCCGCCAACGATGCCGTCGCCAGGATCAAGCGGATGCTCGTGCGCAGGAACTGATTGGAATTCATTGGCGTCCTCCCCAGAACATTTTCGAAAAATTTGGTCTCTGACGGACCGTAGGCGAATTAATAGCGCAAGTTGCAATCGATTGCAACAATCGATTGCAAAGGCACACACAAAGTCAGTCGGCGAATTCCATGCGCTCATCGCCGGTTGGTCCGGAGAAACGCAATTCATAGCGCGCGCTCGGCAAATGCACGCTGAGCTCGGCATATTGGTCCGCCAGCGCCCAGCGCACGGCGAGGCTCGCCTCATCCGATGGCAGCAGGCTGAAAGTGCCTGAGAACGCCGCATGTTCGTTGCGCAGGCGAATCAGCGCGAGCAGATCCTTGACCACCGGCCGCTGCAACTGCTGTGCGATTTCGCCCGCCTCGTAGCGGTGCCGGTTGATGTCCCGTCCCACCCCTGTGAGCGCCAGGAGGTCCATGTCATTGCATCCCGCCAGCAAACCGACGTAGTACACCTGAGGTATGCCGGGGAGGAAAAATTGCATCGCTCGGGCCAGCAGGTAGCGCCGCTCGTCCCGCGCCATCGCGTCAAAAAACGTGCAATTCACCTGATACAAATCGAGATTCGACGCTGCCGCTCCCGTGGCCAGGCGGCTCTGGCCACCGCTGGCGGCGTGAATATGTTCAACCAACGCGTCAATTTGCTCCGGCGGTACGAGTCCGGGACTGCCTTGGCGGTCGTGCGGGTCCGCACCGATGTCGATGATGCCGATGCCATCGTGAGTATCGAGCACGGTGACGGAATTGCTCGGTTTGATGCGTATCCAGTCCTTGAGATACTGCGCGGTACCGAAGGCAAACGCATGCAAGACGAGCGGTGGCAGCGCGAAGTCATATACCCAGCCCACATGCGCGGCAATCTCGATTTGCCGCTTGTAATAGGAATGCACCTCGACCAGCAGTTCGATTTTGAGCTCTGCTGCCTTGGCGGCGATAGATGAGATGAAATCGAAAGTCTCCGGAATCATGAAACAAGATGTACCCGGCTTCTTGATCGCGTAGCCGACCGCGTCCAGGCGCGCCATGCTCACACCGCCTGCCGCCAAGGTGGTGAGCACTCGCTCCAGATAGCGTTTTCCTTCGTCGTGGCATACATCGATGTCGACTTGATGGCGCGTAAAAGTGCACCACAGCGTCACGTGCTCGCCATTCTGCAGCGTTGTATCGAGAAAGGGCGTGCCAGGCCGCGGCCGGTAGATCGCCGCCACGTCGGCCTCGGACGGCGAGCTGCCGAAAACCGCCTCGCGCGTCAGGAACAGCCCGCTGAATGGCGACGCTGAGCCGTTTCTCGAATAGTCCAAGAACTGAGGAGAACGGTCCGAAACGTGATTCACGATGACATCGGCCATGACGTCGACGTCAAGGGCCAGATCTTGAACATCGGACCAATCCCCGATCCGCCCATCCACTTGCGTGTGATCGATGGGGTCGAAGCCGGCATCGGCGCCGTCGATGGGATAATAAAACGGCAGCAGGTGTACGCCGCCGAACACATCGCGCAGAGGCCCGCATAGCAACGCATGCAGATCCGCGATCCCGCCGCCGCTCAACCGGTCGACGTAAGCGATGAGTTGGACCTTGTTCTTCATGTTCGAAACCCCATCGCCGGCCGCCACGGCGCGAAGATACCACCCCCTGCAATCGATTGCTAATCAAGCGACGACGAAATGATTCCCGCTAAAATGCGCCCTCGATCTCGCATAATCGTCGGCCTTCCGACTCTCAACCATGACGAAATGAAAAAACCTCGGCGCGGCGCCCAAGCCGAAACCACCACTCGCCGCAAAGCAGCGAGACCCGTCGCAGCGGGAAAATTGCAGATGCTCGACATCGCCAAGATGGCCGGCGTATCCCCATCGACGGTCTCGCGGGCGCTCAACAACAGCTCGCTGGTCAACGCCGAGACGCGTGAACGCATCGAAAACCTCGCGCGGACACTGCGATACTCGGTCAATGTCGGCGCCAGCAACCTGCGGATGCAACGCAATCGCACCGTGGCAGTCGTCCTGCCATTGGACACGGTGACCCGCCAAAACGTGACCGATCCCTTTTTCGTGAGCCTGCTGGGAAACATTGCGGATTCATTGACGGCCCGTGGTTATGACATGTTGTTGTCGCGGGTCGATGCCGAGCGATTGGACCTGGCCGGCGAACTCGTGACCTCGGGCCGCGCGATCGGCGTCATCATGATCGGCCAGTGGCATCATCACGACCAGCTCAACGATCTGGCCGCGCAAAACGTGCCGATCACCGTTTGGGGCGCGAACCTGCTGCAGCAGCTTTACTGCACCGTCGGCTGCGACAACATTGCGGGCGGCATGCTGGCGACCGAACACTTGATCTCGGCCGGCCGGCGTCAAATAGCCTTTTTCGGCGACGTGGAATTGCCGGAAATCGGTCATCGATTCGAAGGCTATCGGCGCGTGCTGGCCAATCACCACATCGAGCATCGTCAGGACCGGGTCCACCTCACCCCCTTCGTCGGCGGTGCCGCCACGGCTGCCGTGGATGAACTGGTGCGCAGAAAGACCCCTTTCGATGCGATTTTCGCCAGCAGCGACTTGTTGGCGATCGAGGCCATGGGAGCGCTGCGCAAGCACGGTCGCGATGTTCCGAAGCAGATTGCTGTGGTCGGATATGACGATATCCAGTTGGCGCGCTATTGCCACCCCGCCCTGACCACGATCAGACAGCCGGTGGCGAACGGCGCGGAAGGCTTGATCGAAGCGCTGCTCAAAATTGTGTCGGGCAAACGCCCGAAACCACAGATATTGCCGGCGGAACTCATCGTCCGTGACAGCAGCGCCAAACCTTAGAGCGGCGCCGTAACCCCGTAATCCTTCGCATCCAGGCGCGCGAGGAGCGCGCGCGTCGGCTGACGCAGCAAATTGTAGAGCAGCCCCGCATGCAGCAGCGCAGCACAGGCAGCCGCCAGTACGAATGCGTACTTGGGCGCGCCCAACGTGTCGATCACGGCCGCCATGGCCAGCGGGCCGAGCACCGCCCCGCCGCAGGTGAAGAATAAGATCACGCCTGCCACGGACCCGTGTTCGCTCTTGCGAAAACAACTGATCCCTTTCGAATTAAGGGTCGGATAGACCACTGACATGAAAACCCCCGACATCGGCAGCAACACCACCGCCGCTGACACGCCGCCCACAACGCTGCCGGCAAGACACAGCGTTATTGCCAGGCTGAATATCGCCAACACTACGCTCCAGTCCAGGCGCTCAAGCATCCACACCCCGACGAAGCGCCCGGCGGCGCGCAGCATGAAGAAGATTGGAATCGCGTAGCTCGCTAGCAGCGCCCAACGGCCGCGATAGCCCGCCAGGTACAGCGGTCCCCACACGTAAACTGAAGCCTCGGCCGCCACGTACAACAGCTCGCCGAAGCCGAAGGCAAGCGCGTAGGGATTGCCCATCATGCGCAGGGTACGGCGAAGATCCGCCGCATCCTCCGCAGGTTTCATGGTGCGCGGGTAGCGCACCGCCAGTGCGATCAAAATGAGCAGAACGCAGAGCGTGCCCGCGATGGAATACAGCCATTTCCACGATATGTGCCGGTGGATGAGAACCGTGACGAGCGCAGGTCCGATGATGGCGCCGACGCCAAAGAAGCCCTCGACCAGATTCATGGTCGATGTATGTTCTTTCGTCGACGCCGAGATGTCGCCGATCAACGCCAGCGCGCCGGTCTTGAAAATACCGATCGACGCTCCGGAGATGGTCAACAGGACCAGAAAGTACGCGAAGGAATTTCCCAGCACGAACAGATACGAGTTCGCGGCGAACAGTGTCAAGCCGAGCACGATGGTTTGCTTGCGGCCGAGACGATCCGCCAGAAACCCGAGCATGATGGCGGCGCCCGCGATGGCGGCCATGGTTGCGTAATGAAACGCGCCTGCGGCGGTCAGGCTGATCCTGAACTCGGCCACGATTTGCGGAATGATGACGCCAACCGAATCGGTCGTCATGGCAAACATCATGAACATCATGAAGGTCAGCCAGCGAATCACAGCGATATTTTGCCGCCCAGAATTGTCCATGTGCGTCCAGCCGCGACAGCAATCATTGTTCTTGCGCAGGCAGATTATGTCGCGCCCGCGGATCTCCCGAATCGAGGCCAATCTAGTCCACATTACAATCGATTGCAACAATCGCTCTCTTGTTACGATTGCGGAAACAAGCGGCTATGCTGCGCTACCGACACGAATGGGCCCGAGCGAAGGACCACCATGTACTTGATCTGCGGCGAAGCGTTGTACGACGTTTTCATCGACCCCAATGCGTCCGGCAAATCCACGAAGCTATCGCTGTCGGCAAAGGCTGGCGGCTCCCCGCTCAACGTCGCCATCGGACTGGCACGCCTTGGCTGCCCCGTGGCATTCGCCACGGAAATCGCCACGGACACGCTCGGCCGCTCACTCGAGGCCCGATTGCGAGCCGAGGGCGTCGACTGTCGGGTTCTGCGCACGACCGCAAAAGCCACACCGCTCGCCATGGTCGATGTGGACGCCGCGGGTGTGCCGCGCTATGCCTTTCACGGCCTGGACAGTGTCTTGTTTCACCCGGACCCAGCGGCGATGAATCCGCTCTGGAAATCGATACACGGCGTACATGTCGGATCGATCCCTATCGTATCGAGGCAGTCCTCCGCGATGCTGCTTGAGTTGATCAAGGGAGTTCCGCAGCGGGTCATCACCAGCCTCGATCCCAACGTGCGACTCGCCTTCGAACCGGATGTCGAACGCTGGCGCACGGCTGTCGAAGCCTTCCGCGAGCATTCAAATTTAATCAAGGTCAGCGAAGAGGATCTCGCGTCACTGTTCGGTTCGAATGTCGATGCCGAGCGCGTCGCGGCACGTTGGCTCTCCGGCCGTTGCTCGCTCGTCGTCGTTACACGAGGTTCCGCGGGTGCCAGCCTGTTTTCGAATCGTGCCGGGAAGGTGGACATCCCCGCGATCAAAGTGGTGATTGCCGATACGGTCGGTGCCGGAGACAGCTTTCAGGCAGCGATGCTGGCGTGGCTCAAGGAGAAGCGCGCGACCGTGCCCGATCAACTCGCCAATCTCTCGAACGATCAACTCAAGGCAATGGGAAATTTTGCGGCGCATGCCGCCGCCGCGACCTGCCGCCATCGCGGGCCGGAGTTTCCCTACCGCAAGGCGCTGCGCGTAGACGATTGAATCGTAAGATCCCCAGTCAACACCAAAGACAGCAGAGATTTAGAAATGCCGCGTCGCAGTCAGTGACAGTGTGCGTGGCCGGAACGTATACGCGTAGTAGAGCGATGAACCAGGGGCATCTGGAAAACGCTGCAGTGATGGGTGTGAATTCAAGGCGTTACTGATGGAGAACTTGACGTCGCAACGGGGTTGAACCACGCTCAACTGCAGATTGACCTTGCTGGTGGCAGGATCGGCGCGAAGTGCCGGATCGTACGAGATTGATCTCGGATCGCCCTCCGTAAACGGCCCGGGATTATGGCTATGGACAACCCATTCTGCGCGAGCGTGCGCCACCGCGCTGCCGCCGATCGGCACGCTGTAGTCGGCCGATGTCATCAAATTCCACGGCGATGGTACCGACGGTACGCCGCCAACCACCGAACCCCGATCGACGATAATCGCATCATTCGCAGTGACGGTCGTCGTGTAACGAACGTCTATGAAACTGAGCGCAACCCCTGCGGCCAAGCGATCGCTCAGCAGGGCGTCTGCCGACAGGTCGAATCCTTTGCTCCTCGCGGCACCGGCGTTGGCCGTGTAACCGAACCCGCATTCGAATACGATGTCTACTTGGACATCGCGCCAATTGATGTAAAAAGCACTCGCGTCGAGCCGCAATCGGCGATCAAAGAAGGTTTCCTTGGCTCCGATTTCATGGCTCCAGACAGAATCCGAAGCGTAGGAGGTCGGACTCCTGGACGCGCCGCACTGGACGGGATCGCCGGCGTTGATCCCGCCGATGCGGATGCCTTTCGCGAGGCTCGCATACAGAAAAGTGCTTTCGTTCGCTTGGTAAGAGACGCCGAAGCGCGGCGTCAGCGGCGTTTCATCGGTGACTCCGTGGGAGACAGGCGGTACGCCGACGTAGGCATAGCCTCCCGCATGCTCGGTAAAATCGCTTCGAGTCCTCTCGATCCGCAAACCGAGACTCATTGTCCACGGGTGCAAGGCCAGGTTGAGATTTCCAAAGCCGGCCACCACACTGTCTGTGTTGTAGTCTTCGGTTTCGATTCCCGGCGTTTCCGGTGTTGCGATGGCGTATGTGTACCGCGGGTCGTCTTGCCGGGCTCTTGAGAGGAACAGCCCAGCAAGCCAGGTCAGCGGTGCCGCGCCATCGGAGGAAGTCAGCCGCACTTCCTGCGAAAGTACGTTTTGCCGCTGCGCGATTGCCGTCGGTATCGCATCTGCATACGAAGTCGGGTATGCGGATCCAAGAGGATTGCCGAATCCTGCGAAGAATACCGCTCCCGCGACGTTGGTCGAGTCGACGATCGCACTCGCCGTACGATAAAAATAAGAGGTGACCGCAGTTAGGTCGGTCGTGCCGATCGGCGTCGCCACCTTGAGGGATGAGACGACAAAACTGTCTTCGGCTGGTTGACGCAGCAGTTTGCCGTTATCAAAAACGTCGTCGCCAGGATTCGACAGATAGGTATAAAAACTCGGCGAGTCGTGAGTGCGGACCGACTGATAGGCGAGGGATGGCGTCACTCGCAGCGAGTCGGACGGCTCAACCGCCATGCCGAGTCGGATCGCCACCGTTGATGTGCGATTGGCATTCTCATCTACGATCGCCCCGGTAAAAGGGTTGACGCGATTCACGTATCCGCCCTCATCGCGATACCAAACACTCGCTCGTGCGCCGACGCTGCCGTCGATCAAAGGGCCACCCGCGGCGGCGCCCGCTTCGACGCTCGGCCCGCCCGCTTCGGTCGAGGAGTACTCGGCGCGATACAAACCGTCAGATTGGGTAACGCTAGGGTCCTTTGTGATGAATCGAACGGCCCCTCCTTCCGCGCCGGCTCCGAACAGTGTTCCTTGCGGACCACGCAACACCTCCACCCGTTCCAAATCGAACGTCATTGGATACGGATTGCCAAAGTTGGAGTTGCGAGCTTGGATCGGAGCATCGTCGATAAAAACACCGGTGGTGGCAGCTCCCACGTTGGAGTTGATGCCGCGGATCGCCAGATTGGTGAGAATTCCTGCGCCGTATTGCGTGCTGAAGTCGTACTCGACACCGGGTGTCAGCTCGGCGACTTCGCTGATGTCCCCCACCCCGATATTATCCATCTGTTCCTGAGTGAGGATGCTGGCGCTGATGGGAACCACACTGAGGCGCTGCTCGCGCTTCGTGGCGGTGACTACAATTTCTCCGAGCGTATGGGCTCCAGCCTCTTGGGGATGCTTGCCGGCGGGGTGTGGGAGATCCGTGTCCTGCTCGATGCGCAGCAAGCGCACGGTCCGGGAAGTCAGCAATTCAAAGCTGAGCCCGGTGCCGTCCAGTAACCGAGTGAGTGCCTCCGCCGCAGGGAGACCGGCCGGTGCGCCCTTGCTGACTCGATCGTTGGCCAATGCCGAAATGTAGATCAATTGCACGGAGGTCTGTCGAGCAAATGCGGCAAGGGCCTGTGCGAGCGGTTGCGGCGCAATTTCCGACGTGAGAGTACCGGTCAACTGAGCCCAACAATTTGTGGCAGAAAGGACAGCGCAAGAGACCAAGCGAAGCAGAATCTTGTGCGACGACCCCACGGGGGAGTGTTGCCAAAAATGTCTGGTGCTCACGGTCTTGTACTTGCTTTTCCCGCGAAAGACTCGGCGAGGCTAAATGCATTGCGGCATGGAGCATGGCATAAATGCCACCGCACGGCGAGTCGCATTGCTGATGAACGACGGTGGTTTTGGCCTGTCAGGCGTGAGCACCGGTTGGCCGCGAACGCCACCGAGAATTGCCGGCATCCTCTGCCTTAGCCGGGCATTACCCGCCCTCGATCAAGATGGCGCGAAAATCATTCACGTTGGTCAGCGTCGGTCCGGTGATCACCGAATCGCCGAGCGCGCCGAAGAATCCGTGGCCGTCGTTGTTGGCGAGCATGTCCTTGGGCCGAAGCCCGAGCGATGCCGCGCGAGCAAGCGAGTCAGGTCCGATGCAGGCGCCCGCGATCTCCTCCTGTCCGTCGACGCCGTCCGTGTCGCCGGCGAGCGCGTGGATGCGCGGGTGACCCTCGAGGGCGATGGCGAGCGACAACAAGAATTCGACGTTGCGCCCGCCTTTGCCGCTGCCGCGCACCGTCACCGTGGACTCGCCGCCGGATAGCAGCACGCAGGGCGCCGTGAACGGTTGGTTGCGGCCGGCCACTTGCAGCGCCATGGCGGCGAACACCTTGCCCACGTCCCTCGCCTCCCCTTCGATGGCGTCGCCGAGAATATGAACCGCGATGCCGGCGTTCTCGGCAACGGCGGCGGCAGCTTCGAGCGCCATTTGCGGCGCAGCGATCATGCGCACCGACGCGCGCGCCAGCCGGGGATCGCCGGGCTTCACCGATTCGCCGCGCCCGCTTTCGAGCGCCTCGCGCACCGGCGCCGGCAATTCGATGCCGTAGCGGCTCGCGATGGCGAGCGCGTCGCTCGAGGTGGTCGGATCGCCGACGGTGGGGCCGGAGGCGATATCGATCGACCGGTCGCCGGGCACATCCGAGATGAGCAACGTGAGTACGCGCGCGGGGTGGCAGGCGGCGGCCAGGCGGCCGCCCTTGATGGCGGATAAATGACGGCGCACGCAATTGATGTCGCTGATGCTCGCGCCGCTCGCCAGCAGCGCGCGATTCACCGATTGTTCGAGCTCGAGCGTGAGCCCCGCGAGCGGCAGCGGCAGCAGCGCTGAGCCGCCGCCGGAAAATAAACACAACACCAGATCCTCTTCCCGGAGCCCGCTGACCAGCCGAAGCATGCGCTCGGCCGCCCGCAATCCCGCCGCATCGGGGACCGGATGCGCGGCTTCGACGATCTCGATGCTTCGGCACGGCACCGCATAGCCATAGCGCGTCACCACCAACCCCGACAGCGGGCCCTGCCAATGGTCCTCGACCGCTTGCGCCATCGCCGCGGACGCCTTGCCGGCGCCCAAGACGACGAGCCTGCCGCGCGGCGGTGGGGGCAGGTGCGGCGGAACGCACACCGCCGGCTGCGCGGAGGCAATCGCGGCATCGAACATCCGGCGCAGCAAGACCTTCGGTGCGCTCGATGAGTGTCCGCCGCTCATCCGCCCTTGCCTTCATCCAAGGTCTTCGCCAACAGCTGCGTCAGCGCGAGCACCGTGTCGATGTGCGGCGTCGGCGTATCGGTCAAGCGAGCGAGTTCGACGACCGAACCCAGCAACGCATCGATTTCGAGCGTGCGCCCCGCTTCGACATCCTGCAGCATCGACGTCTTGTGGTGACCCACCCGTTCCGCGCCGGCGATGCGCTTCTCCAGCGGCACGCGGAACGTGACGCCGAGCTTGCCGGCGATGGTCTGCGCTTCGGTCATCATCGCGGCGGCGAGCGCGCGGCTCGGCGGATACTGGCAAATGGCTGCGAGAGTGGCCCGCGACAGCGCGCTGATCGGGTTGAAGGTTAGATTGCCCCACAACTTCAACCAGATCTCGGAGCGAATGTCGGCGAGCACGGGAGACTGCAAGCCGCCGCGGATGAAGCACTCGGCAACGCGCGCGACGCGCTCGCTCGACGTGCCGTCCGGTTCGCCCACCGGGAAGCGATTGCCTTCGACGTGTCTGATCACGCCCGGCGACACGACTTCCGCGGCCGGATAGACCACGCAACCGATGACACGCTCGCTCGGAATATGCCGGCTGATCGATCCGGTCGGATCGACGCTCCTCACCTGGGTTCCCGCGAGTGCACCCGGATAGCGGTGAAAGTACCAGTAGGGAATGCCGTTCTGCATCGGCACGACGACGGTGTCCGGGCCGAACAATTTCGGCACGTCGAGCGCCACCGCTTCGACCTGGTGGGCCTTCATGGCGAGGATGACGAGGTCCTGGGCGCCGGCGGCTTCGTAGTCGTTGGTTGCGTTCACTGTCGGCAGCGCCTGCTCGCTGCCGTCGGCGGATATCAATCGCAAGCCGCGCAATCGCAGCGCCTCCAGGGTCGCTCCGCGCGCGATGAAGGTGACGTCTTCTCCGGCAAGCGCGAGACGAATGCCGACAAATCCGCCGATCGCGCCCACCCCGACGATGGCTATTTTCATAGGTCGCCCGCTCAGATGACTTTGTTGGTGCGCAGCGCGGCAACATCCGCAGCCGCATATCCGAGTTCCGCGAGGACTTCTTCCGTGTGCTCACCGAGCAGAGGTGAGCGGGTGACCGTCGTCGGGCTGTCGCTCATCTTGATCGGATTGCCCACGGTCAGATATTTGCCGCGCTTGGGGTGGTCCACTTCGACGATGGTACCGGTGGCGCGCAGCGACGGTTCGTTGGCCAGTTCCTCCATCGAGAGAATGGGGCCGCAGGGAATGTCGTGCTCGTTGAGCAGCGCCATGGCCTCGAATTTGGTTTTCGTGACCGTCCACGCCTCGACGGCGGCGAACACTTCTTTGAGCCTGGGCAGACGCGCGTCGGGCGTTGCGTAGTCCGGATCGGTGAGCCAGTCTTCCCGGCCGATGATGCGGCAGATCGCCTTCCAGACCGGCGCCTGCGCGATGACATATAAGTAGGCGTTGGGATCTTTCTCCCAGCCCTTGCACTTGACGATGGTCCCCGGCTGCCCGCCGCCCGACGCGTTGGCTGCGCGAGGCACGGCGCTGCCAAACCGGCCGTGCGGATATTGCGGATATTCTTTCATGACGTGGTTGCGGGCGAGGCGCTGCTGGTCGCGCAGCTTCACGCGGCACAGATTCAGCACCCCGTCCTGCATCGCCGCCAGCACCTTCTGGCCGCGGCCGGTGGCGTTGCGCTGATAGAGCGCCGCCACGATCCCGAGCGCGAGATGCAATCCGGTGCCGCTGTCGCCGATTTGCGCGCCGGTGACGAGCGGCGGACCATCATCGAATCCGGTGGTCGAGGCCGCACCCCCCGCACACTGCGCGACGTTCTCGTACACCTTGCATTCCTCATAGGGGCCCGGACCGAACCCCTTGACGGAGGCGACGATCATGCGCGGATTGAGCTCCTGAATGCGCTCCCAGGTGAAGCCCATGCGATCGAGTGCGCCCGGCGCGAAGTTCTCCACCAACACATCGCAGTGCTTGATCAACCGCTCGAGCACCTGTTTGCCGTGTTCGCTCTTGGTATCGAGCGTCACGGAGCGCTTGTTGTGGTTCAACATGGTGAAATACAGGCTGTCGACGCCCTCGATGTCGCGCAGTTGTTCGCGCGTGATATCGCCTCCGCCGGCCTTCTCGACCTTGATCACATCGGCGCCGAACCAGGCCAGCAGCTGCGTACAGGTCGGTCCCGACTGCACGTGAGTGAAATCCAGAATGCGAACCCCATCCAATGCCTTACCCATGCAACACTCCTACGTCCGAATCTTCGCGAAATGCCGAACTCTCATCGGCCGCAGAACCACGAGCGCGAGCAACCCCGCTATGACATTAAAGCTCATGGCGATGTAGAACACCGCGTTCCAGCCGCGGGTTTGAGCGATACCCGCGGCGAGGGGCACCAAGAGCGAACCCGCACCTTTGGCGGTATACAGCATACCGGCGTTCGAGGCGGCGTACTTCGAACCGAACGTATCGCCCTGGGTTGCCGGGAACAGGCTGAAGATTTCCCCGTAAACGCCGAAGTACAGCGCGGTGACCATGACGAAGAGGAACGGGCTGCGGCCCGCCTGGCTCAAGGTCAAGAGCGCCGCTGCGCCGATGAAGAATGCCAGCGCCATCGTGTATTCGCGGCCGATCTGGTCCGATAGCCAGCCGAAAAACGGCCGGCCCACGCCGTCGAACATCCGGTTCAGCGCGATCGCGAACACCAGCGCCGGGAACACGAAACCGAACAGCGCAACAGGCACTTTCTCGATCGCGAAATCCTTGGCGATCGGCGCCATCGAGGCGGTCATGGTCAGGCCGCCGGCGGCGACCAGCACGAACATCGCATACATGACATAGAAGACCGGGCTCTTGAGAACTTCGGCGGGCGTGAACCCGTGGGCGGTCTGATTCGCCTTAGGTCTAGCGGCCAAAATCTCCGGCGGCGGCACCTGCAGCAGCCATGCCATGACGAAGACGATGCCGCCCTGAATCAATCCGAACACGAGGAACGCCCGCTCGTAGCCCGCGGAGTCGATCAGGGAGGCGATCGGCCCAATCGTGATGGCGGCGCCGGCACCGAACCCCGCCGCCGTGATGCCCGCGGCGAGACCGCGCCGGCCCGGAAACCATTTGAGCGCATTACCGACGCAGGTGCCATACACACACCCCGTGCCCGCACCGCCGAGCAGGGCCGCGCAGTACAGGATCGGCAGCGACGTGGCCCGCGAGTTCAAGCCCCACGCCGCCGCGACCAAGATCGAACCCGCGAACACCACCCAGCGTGGACCGAACCGATCGACCAGGTAACCCTCCACGGGTATGAGCCAGGTTTCGCTCGCGATGAACAGCGTGAAGGCGAACTGGATCGCGGTGCGGCCCCAATGATACTTGGCATCGATCGGGTTGACGAACAGCGTCCAGCCGTATTGCAGATTCGCGACGCAGGCCATGCAGATCACGCCGAGGACCAATTGCACCCATGGATTCGCCAGCTTTGCCATCGTCCCGGCTGCCATCGTCGAGTTCTCGCAGGCACCCGCGCGATGACGGATCGACCGCAGGGTTATGTTAATCTGGTGCACCGCCTCCCCTGCCATATAATATATCTGCGGTGGCGCGCTGCCTAGGCGAGGGCTCCAGGGAACGCGGCATTTTGGTACCGCAATCAATCAATTCGGGTGGGGCGGGCGTGAACACTTTCGCATCGCTGGTTCAACGGACCTCGGGCACGGCACCGCTCGCGCTCGCGCCGTTGAACGCCACCAGCCTCCGTGACCAAGCGTACGCGCTGCTCAAGAACGCGATCGCGGACACCGATATCTACGATCCCAACCAGGAATTACGTCTGGATGAAAAGCAGCTGACGGCAGCACTCGGCGTCAGCCGCACACCGATTCGCGAAGCGCTGTCGCTGCTGGAACAGGAAGGATTCATCCGCACCCTGCCGCGGCGCGGCATCTACATCGTGCGCAAATCGAAGCGCGAAATGATCGAGATGATCCAGATGTGGGCCGCGCTCGAATCGATGGCGGCGCGGCTGGCGACGCAGCGTGCGACGGATGCGGAGATCGGCAAGTTGCGGCATCTGTTCGATGAGTTTCGCAACTCCCCGCCCTCCGAACGTCTAGATGAGTATTCCGACGCGAACATCGCGTTTCATACGGCGGTCATTGCGCTCGGCGGCTCGCGGACCATCATCGATGCGACCCGCAATCTGCTGATGCATGTGCGCGCCATCCGCCGCGCCACCATCAGTCAAAGCGATCGAGCGGCGCGCTCGATCATCGATCACTTGAGGATCATCGAGGCGCTCGAGCGCCGCGACACGGAGTTGGCCGAAAAGCTGACGCGGCAGCACACGTTGGACCTCGCGGCGCACGTCGAGCAATACTGCGATTTCTTGGGGTAGGCTCGAATTTGCGCGGCTCGATGCTCGCGCGGGTCAGCCGCTGTTGCGCAGCGCGGTCGCAATGGCATTGATCGACAGTTGGATGCCTTCGCGAACGCGCGGGTCTTTCTCACCGGCCCGGTGACGCTTGAGCAGTTCCACCTGCAGCAGATTGAGCGGCTCGATATAAGGCAATCGCAGCCGGATCGAGGCATTCAAGGCCGGATGCTTTTCGAGCAGCCGCGTCTGCCCCATGACGTTGAGCAGGCTTTCCTGCGTCGCCGTCCAGGTGGTGCGAATGCGGCCGAACAGACGGTCCGCGAGCGCGCGGTCCCCGACCAGCGTGGCGTAGTGCGCCGCGATTCCCATGTCGGATTTGGACAGCACCATTTCCAGATTATCGACGGTGGCGCGAAAAAATGGCCATGCGTCGAGCATCTCGCGCAGCAGCCCGATGTCGGCCGAAGCGAGTGCCTGGCCCACGCCATACCAGCCGGGCAACATGACGCGAGCCTGCGACCAGCTGAACACCCAGGGAATGGCGCGCAGATCCTCGATGCGCGCGGAGTTCGTGCGCGAGGCCGGCCGCGACCCGATCTTGAGTTCAGAGATTTCCGACAGCGGCGTCATCTGCCTGAAGAAGTCGGCAAACCCCGGAGTTTCGTAAACCAGCGACCGATAGGAACGGAACGCCTCCTGCGACAGCGCATCCATGGCGGTGGCGAAACGCTGCCGACTGGCGCTCGATAGCGAGGAGCTTTCGAGCGACGCCAGCAACGTGGCGGCGGCGATGGATTCCAGGTTGGCGGCCGCGCTTTCGCGGGTGCCGTACTTGGCCGCGATGATTTCTCCCTGCTCCGTGATCCGGATGCGGCCTTGCACCGTCCCTGGCGGCTGGGCGCGAATCGCGGCGAATGAGGATCCGCCGCCGCGGCCCACCGCTCCGCCGCGGCCATGAAACACCTGCATGGCGGTGCCGGCTTGCTCGAAAACAGCGGCGAGCGAACGGGTCGCCTGATGCAGGCTCCACACCGAGGTCAGGTAACCGCCATCCTTGTTCGAATCCGAATAGCCGACCATCACCTCTTGAAATCCGTGCGCCGCCGTGACGCTCGCCACCTCCGGCAATGCGAGCCACGCGCTCATCACGTCACAGGACCGTTCGAGATCGCCGATCGTTTCGAACAGCGGCACCGCCATGATCGCCGCGTGCGGAACGCCGTGACCGCGGTACAGGCCCGCCTCCTTCAGCAGCACATTCACTTCCAGGAGATCCGAGACGCTCTCGCATTTGGAGACGATATACGCGGTGATGCACCCCGGCCCGTAGCGGCCGTGCGCTTCGGCGGCGGCGCGCACGATGGCGAGCTCCGACAAGGTCTCCGGCGCATAGCTCGCAAACGGACTCGCCAGGAGGCGCTCGCCCGCGAGTTCGCGCCGCAAGAGTGCCACGCGTTGCGGCTCATCGAGCGACTGGTAATCAGGCGAGACGCCCGCGACCTTGAGCAGTTCAGCCACCACGCGCGCGTGCACGTCGGCGTTTTGGCGCAAATCCAAGGTCGCCAGGTGAAAGCCGAAAGTCTCCACGGCTCGCGCCAGCCGGCAGAGCGAGGCGCCGGTGGCGAGCGCAGTGCCGTTGCTCAAGGACACCCGGCTCTGGGACTTGAGGGACTGCTCGAGCACGGTCAGATCGGCATGCAGACTCTGCGCGGTCGGATACGGTTCGGCGTTGACCGAGGCGGGCCGCGGCGGCGGCCGCCCGCACAGCCGCTGGTAAGTGGCGGCGAGCCGGGCATACATACCGGTGATGGCGCGCCGATAGGGTTCATCGGCGCGGGCAGCGTTCAGGTCGCCGCTCTGCAACGCGAGCGCGTTCACGGCGTCGGATACGGCGGCCAGCTCGTTCGACACCGACAGTTCGGCGCCGAGCGCATTGAGTTGTTCGAGATATTCGACCAGCAGGGATTGAGCCGCGCGCCCCAAGGCCAGCCGCAGCGACTCGGCGGTGACATGCGGATTTCCGTCGCGATCGCCGCCGATCCAGCTGCCCAAGCGCAGGAAGCTCGCCGGGCGCTCGCCGAGCAGCCGCTCCCAACGCGCATACAGCACCGGCACTACGGCCAAAAAAATATCCTTGAGATAGGTCAGTGCCGTATCCACTTCGTCCGCGACATACAGTCGTTCGCGCCGCAGCGCCCGCGTCTGCCACAGCAGGGCGATCTGTGCGGTGATCGCCTCCTCGATCATTTCTCCGTCAGCCGTCTCTTCATGGCCCGCGTCGCGTTGACGCAGCAGCAACGCGATCCGGTTTCGATGGTCGAGCATGCTCTTGCGCATCACCTCGGTGGGATGCGCGGTCAGCACCGGCGTGACCAGTGAACGTTGCAACAACGACGTGATCTGATCCGTGTGTATGCCCTGCGCGCGCAGCAGCTGCAGCGCCGATGACAGCGAACTGCCCTCCTCGGCGGAGGTGCCCTGTCGGTCCTCGGCGAGATTGGCGAGCATGGAGAACAGCATGAAGCTGCGAACGAACGCCACGGTCTCATCCAACGACAGAGTTTCCCAGCCGGCGCTGAGACCGCGGGGATTGGCGATGCCGCGGTGGCGGTCGACCGACGCCGCCCGGATGGCTTCGATCCGTTGAAACAATGCATCGCCGCCATAGGTGCGGATGACATCTCCCAGCAGCCTGCCCAGAAACCGGACATCGGCGTTTTGAGTGATGGCGGGAGGGAGTCGGGTCATGGCGCGCTATGCCTCGTGCAACGTCGGCGTTATCCTACAGGCACGGCGGGTGATCGCTGACGAGGGTGCCCCTTGGCACTCTATATAGTGCATCACACTTGAATGGGGGCATTCGACACCTAAGCGCCCCCGCCCCGCATCTGGAGTTGAAGCAATGATACCCAAGACCTGGAGTCGTTCCATCGTTCCTACGCTGCTATTGTCGGTGTTGCCGATCTTGGGGTGGACGCAGATATCTTTGGACGTTTCCGTCAATGTCGCGCCGCCCGAACTGCCGGTGTATGACCAGCCGCCGATTCCGGAGGATGGGTATCTCTGGACGCCCGGCTACTGGGCTTGGGGTGATGATATCCAGGACTACTACTGGGTACCCGGCACCTGGGTTGCGGCTCCGCAGCCGGGGTATTTGTGGACTCCGGGCTATTGGGGCTCCGAAGGCGGCGTATTCCTCTGGCACGGCGGCTACTGGGGCGAGCACGTCGGGTTCTATGGTGGCGTCAATTACGGTTACGGTTATGGCGGCGCCGGCTACGAAGGCGGCTACTGGCAGGGAGGACACCTCTTCTACAACCGGACAGTGAACAATGTCAGCACCGTCAATATCACCAACGTCTACAACAAGACCGTAATCAATAACGTCACCGTCAACCACGTCAGTTACAACGGCGGTAGCGGAGGCGTTCGCGCCCAGCCAAGTCCGGCGGACCTCGCGGCGGCGCATGAACGCCATATCACCGCCACCCCGGTGCAACTCCAGCATCAAACCGCGGCACGCAGCAACCCAGCCTTGCGCGTCAGCGCCAATCATGGTCATCCGGCCATCGCCGCGACTGCGCGGCCCGGCGCATTCTCCGGTCCGGGGGTGGTGGCGGCGAAGCGAGCCGAGACCACGAACGTGGTGCATCCGGCCCCGCACCCGCAAGCGGCCCCGCACCCGCAAGCGGCCCCGCGTGCCGAGACCGAACCCCGGCAGGCTGCCCCGCGGCCGGCCACTCAGCCGCGTCCAGAACCTCGGCCCGTCACAGAGCCTCGCCCTGCCGCCGAAGCGCGGCCCGTCACTGAACCCCGCCCTGCCGCCGAAGCTCGACCGGCTCCCGAAGCCAGGCCCGCGCCGCGGCCCGCCGCTCCGCCGCCGCGGCCCGCGCCACGTCCCGCGGAACATCCTCCGGAGCATCCGGACGACCGTGACCATCATTAGTCATGATGAAAGGGCGCACCGATTCAGCGCCGAAGTCGCAGGCGAGCGGGCCCAGCTCGACTACACAGTGGCGGGCCGTGTGATGACGATCACGCACACGCGGGTTCCGCCCGCGATTCGCAACCGGGGCGTGGCTGCGCAGTTGATGCAGGCCGCGTTGACCGCGGCGCACGCGCAAGGCTGGTCGGTCGATCCTGCGTGTGCCTACGCCGCGGCTTACCTGAGAAAGCACCCGCAGGAGTCCGGCAAACAGCATACCGAGGAATTATTGGACGAAGCGCTCGAAGAATCGTTTCCCGCGAGCGACTCACCGTCGGTCGGCGGGAGCAGCTAAGCTCCCCGCACGTGGCGCCGTCGCGGGGTGTGCGGCGCGCCCGCGCGCGCTAACCCGGTAGCATCGGGTGCCCTTCATGCGCCACCAGCAAATCATGCATGTCGTTCGCATGCTCCTCCTCCACCGTCAAGATTCCCTCGAGCATGGAGCGCGTTCCCGGATCATCGTTGCCGAAATAGCGGATCAACTCTCGATAATGATCCACGGCGATGCGTTCGGCGATCAGGTTTTCTTTGATCATCTCGATCAAATTGCCTGCGGTGCCATACTCGGATGCCGCACGGGTGGCGAGGCCGGTCGGGTTGAAGTCGGGCTTGCCGCCCAGTTGATTGATGCGCTCGGCCACCTCGTGCATGTGCTCGGCCTCTTCCTTCGCATGCTGCTCGAATTCGGCTTTGACGCCCTCGCTCGAAATGCCGGTCGCCGCGACCGCATGCATGGTGTAGCGCAGCACACAGACGATTTCCGTGGCCAGCACGGCTTGCAGAATTTCGATGGTTTTCTTCACGTCGCCCTCATATGTGAAGGTGACTCCGCCCGTCGAAATGTTCTTCCTTGCGCGCTCGCGCAAGGTCTTCACGTCGGTGAGAAATGGCTTGTCGTGCTTGCTCTCTGTGTTCACTGTCCTGGCCTCCTTGAATTGCCGTGCGTGGAATCGCGCTGCGCAAACCTCATTTATACACCGACCGGCGGTCTCTGTTCACTTAACCTTGCGCGGTGGCGGCGTCAGCCGATAACCTCAGTCCGTGTCAGCGCCCGACTGACGCGCGCAGCGCCGCATCGAGTCCGGCGACCAGCGGTCCGAGCTTCGGAGGGTCGGCCTCGAACGAGGGCTCGATGCCATGTTCGCGCAACGCCCGCGAGCACACCGGGCCGATCGAGGCGATCAACAGCCGGTTCAATTGGCCGGCAAGACCCGCGGCGCGCCCGGCTTGCTCGGCGACCAAGAATAAATTGTGAATCTGCACGGCGCTGGTGAACACCACGGCGTCGATCCGCGCCAGCGCCAATGCATCGAGCAGATCGTAGAGCGGACGCGTGTCCGTGGGCAATGCCCAGCGATAGGTCGCAATCTCCCGCACGCTCGCCCCGCGCGACTCGAGCGCCTCACGCAATTGCTGGTTTTCCGCGCCATACCGCTGCACCAATACCCGGGCGCCGGTCAGTTCAATCGTCGACACCGCCTCGAGCACGCTGTCGGTGGTGAACGGCGACGCCGCGCGAATGTCGATGCGCACCTGACGCGCGTTCAATTCCCCGACCGGCTTCGGCCCGCGCACGACCACGACGGAGGAACCGAGCAGGTGTTTGAGTTCGTCCGTCAGTCCTGCCGCGTCGGTCGCCTGAAACAGCGCGCGCGTCCCGACACCGGTCTGAAAAATAACCATCTTGAACGGCTCGGCAGGCCATTGCGCGATCAGCGAGGCAACCAGTTCCGCATCGACATCCGGCAACTCCGCGAGCGCCGGCGCCAGCAACGGGATGCCGCCGCGGCGCGCGATCAATTCCGCCAGATGCGCGCCCGTGCGCGTTTCCAGGATGGCGATGACTTTGGCTTGCATGCGAGCCGCCATTCAACCACGAGCGCGATCTAAAATACACGGATGTTCACGCAGGCGAAATTAGGTTTGGCCCTGACGCTGGCGCTGCTCGGCTCGCCGTTCGTTGCAATGGCCGATGTCGTCCCTGCCGGCGCCGGCAGCGCGGCGCCCGGCACCACGGATCTGGATGCCGTTCGCCTCGCGTTCGTCGCGGCCCTGCAGCGCATCCGCCTGCAGCAGCCTGAAACGCCGGATTCACCCGCGCTTGCGGCCTATGCGCTGCACGATTACCTCATCGCGGCGCGGCTCAAACGCGATCTCACGCAACGACCCGGCAACGACGTCGACGCAGCGATCGACGAATTCCTGCAAGCGCATGCCGGCCAGCCGGTTACGCGCGGCCTCAAGCGGGATTGGCTGGCGAGTCTCGCCGATCGGCGCCGCTGGGATCTGTTCCTGGCGCGCTCGGCGGAGGTCACGGATGCGCAGCTGATCTGCGACCGCCTCGAGGGGCGATTGACGACCGGTGATACGGACGGGCTCGGCGCCGCGGCGCTGCTGCGTTGGAGCCTGCCGCAAAAGCAGCCGGCCGAGTGCAACGACATCTTTGCATGGTTGCATCTCAAGAACCTCATCACGCCCGCGCTGGCGGAAGCACGCGCCCGGGCCGCGCTCCAGGCAGACAATCCGCGCCTGGCGCGCGAATTCGCGGCCGATGTCCCGGTCGCACGAACCGCCGCCTTGCTGCAATGGTCGGACTTGCTGGAATCGCCAAAGCCGGCGCTCACCATCCTCGCGTCGCATCCATCTCTCACCGTCGAAACCGATGCGTTGGTGGCGGGCTTCGACAAGCTGGCGCACAGCGATTCCGACGCCGCCCTTGGTCTGTTGCCGCTGCTCATCGCCCGTCCCGGCATCACGCCCGCGGCCGAGGGGCGAATGCAACGTGCAGCCGCGCTCGGGGCCGCCTACGACCACGATCCGCGGGCCGTGGCCGCGCTCGACCAGCTGACCACCGACCCGCTCGACACGCCGGCGCAGGAATGGCGCGCGCGCGCGGCATTGTGGAGCGGCCAGTACGACAAGGCGCGCGCGTGGATCGAGGGCATGCCGCCGAGCCTCGCGACGCAGCCGCGCTGGCGTTACTGGCGCGCGCGCGCGATGGCCGTCACGTCCGGCGCCGAAGCGGCCGCGCCGTTGTATGCGGAGATCGCCGGCCTGCGCGATTACTACGGCTATCTCGCGGCGGATCGTCTGCATCGCAGCTACGATCTGAATGCGCGCCCGTCCGCCGACGACATCGCCCTGCAGAATTCGATCGCCTCCGAACCGGGGCTCATCCGTGCACGCGAACTCATCGCCTGCGACATGGCGGATGACGCGGCCGTCGAATGGGCGGCGGTGTTGGGCGGAGCCTCGCCGGCGATCAAAATCCAGGCGGCGCATCTCGCGGCGCGCTGGGGATGGTACTCACAATCCATTGCCGCCTTGGCACAAGCCGGGGAGTGGGACGATGTACGGCTGCGATATCCGCGCCCCTATACGGACGCGGTCGCGGAGGCGAGCGCACTCACGGGCGTGCCCGCCGACTGGATCTTGAGCGTCATGCGCCAGGAGAGTCTGTTCCGCAAGGATGCGGTGTCGCGCGCGGATGCGCGCGGACTCATGCAAGTGCTGCCGGTGACGGCGGCCGCGGTGGCGCGGCGCTGGCATCTGCCGGTGCCGCGCAAGGAGACTCTGTTCGATCCGTCCGTGGCGCTACCGTTGGGCGCGGCGTACCTGCGCGAACTGCTCGATCGCTATGCGGGTCAGCTCGACCTCGCGCTCGCGGCGTACAACGCCGGACCGGGACCCGTCGCGCGCTGGCTTCCGTCAACCGCCATGGAAGCCGATATTTGGATCGAAAACATCCCTTACAGCGAAACCCGTTCGTACGTGCAGCACATCCTCGAGCACATCGTCGCCTTCGCCTGGGTGCGCGGTGCGGAGCCGCCCCGGCTCGAGGGCCTGCTGCCGACTGTGACGCCCGCGATGTGATACGTTTGTCGGCTTTGGAACTTGGGGAAGAAGAAAAAGTGAATCAAAGAAAGCTCAAGCGCGCCGCGGCCTGCCGTGGCGTGGCCGCGATCCTGATGGCGTGCGGGGCCGTGTGCGCGGCGCAGGCGGATATCGTGGTGGTCACCGCCGACCGGATGCTGGATGTACTCGCCGGACGGATCGTCGATCATCCGCAGATTACGATTGTCGATGGCCGCATCAGCGCGGTCACCACCCAAGGGGCCGCGCTGCCGGCCGCCGCGAGGCGCGTCGACCTGCCCGGAATGACGCTGCTGCCGGGTCTGATCGACATGCACACTCATATCACGGCGGATCCGCGCTACGGCGGCTATCGGGGCCTGGAGTTCACGGACAACTTTTGGACAGTCGTAGGCGTCGCGAACGCGAGGAAAACCCTGGATGCGGGATTTACCACCATCCGCAATGTCGGTTCCGCAAACTTCAACGACGTGGCCATCAAACAAGGCATCGAGCAGGGCATCGTGCCGGGCCCGCGAATCGTTCCCGCGACTTACGCCATCGGCGCCACGGGCGGACACTGCGATTCCACCGAATTCCCGCCCTCGGTCTCGGTCCCGAGTCCGGCCGTCGCCAACGGTCCGGAGGAGATTCGCGCGACGGTGCGCAAACTGCGCAAGTATGGCGCCGAAGTGATCAAGTTCTGCGGCACGGGCGGCGTGTTCTCCAAGACCGACACGGTCGGCGGACAGCAATACGATTTGACGGAGATGAAGGCCCTGGTCGATGAGGCGCACATGCTGGGCCTCAAGGTCGCGGTGCACGCGCACGGAACGGCCGGCATCAAGGATGCCATACGCGCGGGCGTCGACACCATCGAACACGCGAGTCTCGCGGACGATGAAGCGTTCGCGCTCGCCAAGCAGCACGGCACGTGGTTCTCCATGGACATTTACAACGACGATTACACCCTGGCCGAAGGCGAGAAGAACGGCGTTTTCAAGGAGTCGCTCGACAAGGAGCGCGTGATCGGTTTGAAACAGCGTCAAACTTTTCAAGCGGCGGTGAAGGCCGGCGTGAAGATGGTCTTTGGGACGGACGCCGGAGTGTACCCGAACGGCTTCAATGCCCGTCAATTTGCCACCATGGTCAAGTGGGGAATGACCCCGATGCAGGCGATCCAAGCCGCGACCGCCAACGCCGCCGAGGCGCTCGGCCGGACCGCGGACGTCGGCGCCATCGCAGTCGGTCGTTACGGCGACGTGATCGGCGTCATCGGCGACCCTCTCGCCGACGTCACGGTGCTGCAATCCGTGGCCTTCGTGATGAAGGGCGGCGATGTCGTCAAACCGGCCGCCCATTGACGGTGCGGCGCGGACGGTGCGGCGCACCGAACATCAGTTCGCGCCGATGAGCCCCGCGGTGACGTTGATCGCGAAGCCGAGTATCGACGCGTTGAAGAGAAATGACACCAGGGTGTGGGCGATCACCACCTTGCGGATTCCCGCGCGCGTGGTCGAGACATCCGACGTCTGGCAGGCGGCGGCGATGGTGAACGAGAAATAGGCGAAGTCCCAGAATACCGGCATGGGAGTGTCGGGAAATCGCAATGGGCGGTCGTCGTCCTTCGCGCTGTAGAACATATCGGCATAGTGCGTCGTGAACATGGTGGGCACCAGAATCCACGAATTGACCAGCGTGAGAGTGGCAAGGGCGAAGTGGCCGATGCGTTCGGCGCCCGACGCCTGTTTCAAGGTCGCGAGCGGCTCGACGATGGCGAACAGACTCAAGGTTGCGGCCAGCGTCACGACCACGAGGATGATGGGCGCGGAGCCGTCCTCCTCGATGTATTTGCGGCAAATCTGCTCCGCGGTCTGGCCCGTCATCCAGATGAAAATCAGCAGCAGAAAAAGATCGGTTCCGCCGTTCCAGCAGACCAGAATGCGGCTCAATACGGACCATTGGTGCGGCAGGAAGATAAAGAGCGCGCCGCCCGCCACCGCGGATATCCACAGCCGCGGATGATAGCGCAGGAGATCGTTCATCGCGGGACGCTACTTGCTCTCTTTGGCCACCAGCCATTTCACGAGTTCGACCACCTCATCGTAGCCGCCGGCCGATTCGCTGTTCAGCCGATACTTGCCGTTCACGATGATGGTCGGCGTGCGGTCGACACGATACTGTTGGATCAAACTCTCGGCGGCGCGCACTTTGACATCCACCGCAAATGACTTGGCGGTCGCGAGAAATTTGTCGACGGGCACGCCGGCCTGAGTCTTGTAGAACTTTGCGGCGTCCTCGATGGTCGGCACGCGGCTCTTGAGGCCCCGGGTCACCGGGTCGATGACGGCGAGCTCGCCGCTTTGCCACACCGCGTTGAACATCGCGTCGTGGCATTGATCGGCGACGCCGAGAGTCTGCGCCGTGAAATAGGCGAGTTGAAACATGGGCCAGTCCTCGGCCGAATTGAAGGATGCCGGCAGATAGTCGAGCACCGCATTCGGCGGCAGACTCGTCTTCAATTTGTGCATGGTCGGCACGAATAAATTACACGCCGGACAAGCATAAGAAAACACTTCGGTGACCTCGACCTTGCCGGCGGTCAGCGATGTCGCATGGGCCACATCGACCAGGAAATAATTGACGCCCTCGGTCCACGCGGCAGCGCTCCTTGCCTGCGTGCCGTTGACCATCATCAGCACCGTCAATACGGCATAGCTCAGTAATTTCATCGAGGGCTCCTTCACTCTTCTCCACACTCGGCGCATGTCATTCAGCGCATGTCATACTGTGCGGCTTGGGGCCGCAAGAGGACCGTCATGTTAGTCTAGCGCATGCACGCAAGCAGGTTAATTTAAGTGGGTTTCATCCGCAGGCACTGGGTCGCACTACTCGTCGTCATCATCGTCTTGGCGCTGATGATCGCGCTGTTCAGATACATTCAGCACAAACAGCCGGTGCCGGCGGGACGACCGGGCGGCGGACGCGACGGACAGAACGTGCCGGTCGCCGTGTCGGTCGCCACCGCAATATCCGGCGACATCCAGTTGCGCATTCCCGCCTTGGGCACGGTCACGCCGCTCGCCACCGTGACCGTGAGAACCCAGATCAGCGGGGTGATGCAAAAGATATTGTTCACCGAGGGCCAGATCGTGCACCAAGGCGACTCGTTGGCGCAGATCGATCCGCGTCCCTACGAGGCCGCCCTGCAGCAGATGCAGGGAAACTTGAAGCGCGATCAGGCGCTGCTGGCGGATGCCAAATTGGACTTGACGCGCTACGAAGGACTGGTCAAAGAGGATTCGATCGCGGTACAGCAGCTCGATACGCAAAAGGCGCTGGTCGACCAATACATCGGCACGATCGAATCCGACGAGGGCCAGTTGAAGACCGCCAGCGTCAATTTGCTCTACACGCACATTCTCTCGCCCGTGACGGGCCGGGTCGGACTACGCCAGGTCGACCAGGGCAACTATGTGACGCCGGGCGATGCGAACGGCATCGTGGTGATCAATCAGCTGCAGCCCATCACCGTCATCTTTTCCATCCCGGAAGACAATGTATCGGCGCTCATGCGCCGGCTGCACGATCCGACCCCGATGACGGTCGAGGCTTTCGACCGCACCAACAGCGCCAAGCTCGCGGACGGCAAGCTCCTCACGGTGGACAATGAGATCGACGTGACCACCGGCACGGTGAAGCTGCGCGCACAGTTCGACAACGCCGACGGAGTCCTGTTTCCGAATCAGTTCGTCAACGTCCAGTTGCTGCAGGATGTACTGCACGATCAGATCATCATTCCAAACTCCGCGGTACGCCGCGGCGCGCCGAACGGCGTCATCAGCACCTTCGTCTACGTCGTCAATGCCGATCGTACCGTGGCGGTGCGTCCCGTGACGCTCGGCGTGGTGGACGGCGAGCGCGTCGCGGTGACCCAGGGCCTTGCCGTGGGCGAAATGGTCGTGACCGAGGGAGGCGATCGCTTGCGCGAAGGCGCGCAAGTTCAGCTGCCCGGCGCCGCGCCGCCCGACGGCGCCGCGCATCCGGCCGGCGGCGCAAAGCCGGGCGCACCCGGCGGGCGCCGTTCGCGCAACCATCCCAAACCGCCGCAATGACGTGAACCCGTCACGCATCTTCATCCTGCGTCCGGTCGCAACCACCCTGTTGATGGTCGCGATACTGATCGTCGGCGCGATGGCGTACCTGCAGCTGCCGTTGTCGGCGTTGCCCGAGGTGGCCTATCCGACGATTGAAGTGCAGACCTTTTATCCGGGCGCGAGCCCGGAGGTCATCACCTCGGCGATCACGGCGCCGCTCGAGAAGCAATTCGGGCAGATGCCGGGTCTGTCCCAGATGTCCTCGACCAGCTCGGGCGGCGCGTCGGTCATCACCCTGCAATTCACTCTGTCGCTCGACATCGACGTCGCCGAACAGCAGGTGCAGGCGGCGATCAGCGGAGCGCAGAATTTGCTGCCGCAGGATTTGCCGGCACCGCCGATCTACGCGAAAGTGAACCCCGCCGATGCGCCGGTATTGATTCTCGGGCTCACCTCGAGAGTCATGCCGCTCACCGACGTCGAGGACCTGGCCGACACACGCATCGCACAGAAGATCTCCCAGATCAGGGGAGTCGGCGTCGTCAGCATCAGCGGCGGCCAGCGCCCGGCGGTGCGGGTGGTGGCGAATCCGCGCGCGCTCGCCGCGTATGGCCTCAACATCGATGACCTTCGCACCACCATCAGCAACGCCAATCAGAATGGCCCCAAGGGTACGCTCGACGGCCCGAGCAGCGCCTATACGGTCAACACCAACGATCAGATCAGAAACGCGGACGACTATGGCGAGGTGGTGATCGCCTACAAGAACGGGGCCGCGGTGCGCCTCAAAGACGTGGCCACGCTGGTCGCGGGCGCCGAGAACTCCAAGCTCGGCGGGTGGATGAATTCCACTCCCGCATTGATCCTGAACGTGCAGCGCCAGCCGGGCGCGAACGTGGTGGACGTCGTCAACAGAATTCAGGGTCTGCTGCCGTCGCTGAAGGCGGCGCTCCCCGCGGGCGTCGACCTCACCGTGCTGACCGACCGCACGACCACGATCAGGGCTTCGGTGGCCGACGTCGAATTCGAACTGGCGCTCTCGGTGGTGCTGGTGGTGCTGGTCATCTACCTGTTTTTGCGCAACGTTCCGGCGACGATCATCCCCAGCCTATCCGTGCCGCTGTCGCTGATCGGCACATTCGCGGTGATGTATCTGGCGCATTTCAGCCTCAATAATCTGTCGTTGATGGCGCTGACCATCGCGACCGGCTTCGTGGTCGACGATGCCATCGTCATGATCGAGAATATCTCGCGTTACATCGAGCTTGGAAGCACGCCGCTCGAGGCGGCGCTGAAGGGCGCCGGGCAGATCGGCTTCACCATCATCTCGCTCACCGTATCGTTGATCGCGGTGCTGATTCCGCTGCTGTTCATGCAGGATGTGGTGGGGCGATTGTTCCGGGAATTCGCGGTGACCCTGGCGGTGACCATCCTGATCTCGGCGCTGGTCTCGCTGACGCTCGTGCCGATGATGTGCGCAAAGCTGTTGAAGCACCGCCCGCAAGGCGAGCGCGAAGCATCCGGGACCGGACATTGGTTCGCGGTGGTGGTCGCATGGTACGGGCGCCGACTCACGTGGGTGCTCGACCATCAAACATTGACGTTGTACGCCGCGACCGGCACGGTGGTGTTGACCGCGATTCTTTACATTCTCATCCCCAAGGGATTCTTTCCCGACCAAGACACGGGATTGATTCAAGGGGTCTCGGAGGCGACCGAGTCGATTTCCTACGCCGGCATGGCCGAGCGCCAGCAAGCGCTCGCCGCCGCCATCCTCAAAGATCCGGCCGTGAGCAGCCTGTCTTCTTTTATCGGCATCGACGGCAACAATGTGACCCTGAACAGCGGCCGCTTTCTGATCAACCTGAAACCTCGCGCCGACCGCGGCGCGAACGTCGCCGACGTGATCCGCCGGCTGCGCAGCGAGACCGGCGACATCGCGGGCGTCACCCTGTACATGCAGCCGATTCAAGATCTGACTCTGGATAACACCGTGAGCCGCACCCAGTATCAATTCACCCTGGAAAGCGCGGACTCGGCGGTCTTGAGCACCTGGACCCCGAAACTCGTGGCGGCGCTGCGCCAACAGCCGGAACTCGCGGACGTCGTCAGCAACCAGGAAGACAACGGGCTCGCCGCCTACATCACCATCGACCGTGACAGCGCGGCACGGCTCGGGATCAGCGTGGGCACCGTGGACAACGCGCTCTACGACGCGTTCGGCCAGCGAATCGTTTCCACCATCTTCACCCAGCAGAACCAGTACCGGGTCATCTTGGAAGCGGATCCGGCCTCGTACCGGTCGGTGGAGTCGCTCGCGTCCATTTACGTGCCGTCGGCGGCCGGCGGCCAGGTTCCGCTCTCGGCAATCGCCAAGGTGGACGTCGAAACGCGGCCTCTGCTCATCAATCATTTGGCGCAATTCCCGGCCACCACGGTGTCCTTCAATCTGGCGCCGGGCGCATCGCTCGGCGCCGCGGTCACCTCCATCGAAAACGCCGAGCGCGGCGTCGGGCTGCCGGCAAGCATTCGCACCACGTTTCAAGGAGCGGCGCTCGCCTTCCGCAGCAATCTGTCGAACGAACTGCTGCTGCTGGTCGCGGCCGTGCTGGTGATGTACATCGTGCTCGGGGTGCTGTACGAGAGCTTCATCCACCCGATAACCATTCTCTCCACGCTCCCGTCCGCGGGGATCGGCGCGCTGCTCGCGCTCATGCTGGCGGGCGATGACCTCACCATCATTGCGCTCATCGGCATCATCCTGCTGATCGGCATCGTGAAAAAGAACGCCATTCTGATGATCGACTTTGCGGTCGTTGCGGAACGGGACGAAGGCCTGTCGCCGCGCGAGGCGATCTACAAAGCATGCTTGCTGCGATTCCGGCCGATTCTCATGACGACGGTTGCCGCGATTTTCGGGGCGTTGCCGCTGATGTTCGGCACCGGCACGGGTTCGGAGCTGCGCCATCCGCTCGGCGTCAGCATCGTGGGCGGTCTGCTCGTGAGCCAGGTGCTGACCCTGTTCACGACACCGGTCATCTATCTGATGTTCGACCGCATCGCGGTGCGTTTTCGCGGAGCGCCGAAGGCGGCTGAGAGCGCGGATGCCTTGGCGGACAATCCCACATGAACATCTCCGCGCCGTTCATCCACCGGCCGGTCGCGACGATATTGTTGACCCTCGGCGTCGCGCTGTGCGGAGGCGTCGCCTTTCTGCTGCTCCCGGTGGCGCCGCTGCCGCGCATCGATGTGCCGGCCATATTCGTCTCGGCGAGCCTGCCGGGTGCGAGCCCGGAGGTGATGGCGAGCACGGTTGCGACGCCGCTGGAACGTCATCTTGGCGCCATTGCCGATGTCGATGACATGACCTCCTCGAGCGGAGTGGGCTCTTCGAATATCCAGTTGACGTTCGGCGTCGACCGCGACATCGACGGCGCGGCGCGCGACGTGCAGGCCGCCATCGTCGCGTCGCACGCGGATTTGCCTTCCGCGCTGACCCACAACCCCACTTACCGCAAACTCAACAGCGCGCTGTTCCCGGTGATGGCCATCGCCATGACCTCGGACACGCTGACCCAGGGCCAGATCTACGACGCGGCGGACGCCGTGATTTCCCAGCGTCTGTCGCAAATCGACGGGGTCGGCGGCGTGAACGTCAACGGCAGCGCCCTGCCCGCGGTGCGGGTCGAGATCAACCCGTTGTCGCTGTCGAAATACGGCATCGGCCTGCAGGACGTCCGGGCGGCCATCTCGAATGCCAATGCGAACGCGCCCAAGGGAGCGATCGAAACCGATCAGCTGCGCTACCAGATCTACACCAACGATAACGCGCGCGATGCGGGCCCGTATCGCAATCTGATCATCGCCAACCGCAACGGGTCGATCGTGCGCTTGGGCGATGTGGCGACCGTTCTCGACATGCAGGACGGCGCAACCGAGAACATCCGCACCTACGGGCTGTATAACGGCAAGGCCGCCGTGTTCGTGACCATTTTCCAGCAGCCCGGAGCCAACATCATCGACATGATCGATGCGGTCAAGGCCGAATTGCCGATGCTCAAGTCTTCCATCGATCCGAACATCGATCTGATCGTCACCTTCGACCGCTCGGTCACCATCCGCGCCTCGCTGCGGCAGGTGGAGCAGACTCTGATGCTGGCCGTGGCTTTCGTCATCCTGGTCGTCTACGTCTTTCTGAACAGCTACCGCGCGGCATTGATTCCCGCCCTCGTCGTACCGGTATCGTTGATCGGCACCTTCGGCGCGATGTATCTGCTCGGGTTCACGCTCGACAATTTCTCGCTCATGGCGCTCACCATAGCCACCGGTTTCGTCGTCGACGACGCCATCGTCGTCATGGAAAACACCACCCGGCATATCGAGGCAGGCATGTCGCGCATGAGCGCCGCTCTGTTGGGAGCGCGCGAAGTGGGCTTTACCGTCGTGTCCATGAGCCTGTCGCTGGTCGCGGTGTTCATTCCGTTCATGTTTGCCGGCGGAATCGTCGGACGAATCTTCCGCGAATTCACCGTCACCCTGTCGGTATCGATCCTGATCTCGCTGGTCATCTCACTCACCACGACCCCGATGATGTGTTCGCTGCTGCTGCGGCGCGAGGCCGGCAGGAATCACTCACGCTTCAGTCAGGCGTTCGAGGACGGCTTCCTGCAATTGCGCCGCAACTACGAACGCACTCTCGACTGGGCTCTGCATCATCCGCGCTTCATGATGCTGGTGCTGTGCGCGACCATCGGCCTCAATGTGTATCTGTACATCGTGATTCCGAAGGGATTTTTTCCGCAGCAGGACACCGGTCAGCTGCAGGGCGGCATCCGCGGCGATGCGTCGAGTTCGTTTCAGCTGATGAAGCGCAAGCTGCAGGAAGTCGCCAAGATCGTGCAATCGGATCCGGCGGTCAGCACGGTCACGGGCTCGGTGGGCAGCGGGGGTTTCGGACAGGGCGGCGGCGCGAGCGCCAACCTCACCATCGCGCTCAAGCCGCTCAAGGAGCGTCAAATCTCAGCGGATCAGATCATCGCCCGGTTGCGCCCGCAGCTGAACAAAGTGAGCGGCGTTGCGGCCTATCTGCAGGCTGTGCAGGATATCGGCGGCGGCGGCGGCCGATCGGCCAACTCGCAGTATCAATGGACGCTGCTCGGCGATGATTTGACCGAGCTGCGATTCTGGTCGCAGAAACTTCGGCAGGCACTGCAGGATATGCCGGAGATCACGGATGTCGATACCGACATGCAGCCCGGCGGCCTCGAGGCCGACCTCATCGTCGACCGGGACAGCGCTTCGCGCCTCGGACTCTCGGAAGTGCAGATCGACAACGCGCTCGGGGACGCATTTGCGCAGGCCCAGGTGTCGAACATCTACAACCCGTTCAGTCCGCAGCAGTACCACGTGGTCATGGAGGTGGCGCCGGAATTCTGGCAGAACCCGGAAGTGCTCAAGGACCTGTACGTCAGCACTGCCGGCAATGCCGTGAGCGGGACGCAGGCCACTCAGGCGGTCGCCGGGACCACCGTGCTCAAGACCACCGCTTCGACCGCGGCCGGGAGCGCCGCCGCCGTTGCGCAGGACGTGGCGCGAAATCTTGCGGCCAATTCGCTGGCGAACGCCGGCCGCGGCAACACCTCCACCGGCTCCGCGGTGAGCATCGCCGCGGAGAACGTGGTGCCGTTTTCCGCGTTCAGTCACTTCAGCACCAGCACGACGCCGGTCAGCGTCAATCACACCGGAACCTCGGTGTCGACCGCGATCGCCTTCAACCTGCCGGAGGGCGTTGCGCTCGACACCGCCCTCACGGCAATCGCACGCAAGATGAGCGAGATCCACGTACCGGTCACCATTCAGGGCGGAAGCTACGGGACCGCGCGCCTATTCCAGCAAAGCAGCAACAACACTCCGCTGATGCTCGCCGCCGCGCTGGTGGCGATCTACGTGGTGCTCGGAGTGCTCTACGAAAGCTATAGCCAGCCGCTCACCATTCTGTCCACCCTCCCCTCCGCGGGCGTGGGCGCGCTGCTCGCGCTGCTCGCCACCGGCACCGAATTCAGCCTGATCGCCTTTCTGGGGATTCTGCTGCTGATCGGCATCGTGAAGAAAAACGCCATCATGATGGTCGATTTTGCGCTCGAAGCGGAACGCACGCTCGGAATGGACCCGCGCGCGGCCATCGCGCATGCCTGCAGCTTGCGCTTCCGGCCCATCATGATGACCACCTGTGCCGCGATCGCCGGGGCGCTGCCGCTCGCCATCGCCTCGGGCGACGGTACCGAAATGCGCCGGCCGTTGGGGATCGCCATCGTCGGCGGACTGGTCGTCAGCCAGCTCCTCACGGTCTACACGACACCCGTGGTGTACCTCTATGTGCATCGCTATTGGAAGCATCTGAAACAGGGCCGGTACCGGGCGCCGCCGCCGCGCGGCGCCGCCCCGCCCGCGGGCGACCGGGGATTGCATCCGGACGGTGCCGCCGTATGACGGGACGTTTGCGCACCTTGGCGGCCCGCATGGCGGCGCTCGTCGCGGCGGCCCTCGTCGTGGCGGACTTGGCCGCCTGCGCAGTGGGTCCGGATTATCATCGGCCCAAAGTGGAAGCCGCTGCCGGCTACAAGGAGGCGGGGGACTGGAAGCCGAGTGAACCCAACGATGTCCTCACGCGCGGACCCTGGTGGGAAATATTCAACGATGAGGCGTTGAATCAACTCGAGGTCCGGATCGATATCTCGAACGAGAACGTCAAAGCCGCCGCAGCCGCTTTCGATCAGGCGCGCGCGTTGGTCGCCCAGGCGCGGGCCGGCTTCTGGCCGACCATTTCAGCCAACGCCTCGCGGCTGTGGAGCGGGAGCGGCGCGAGCGGCGCATCGGCGACCACGCTCACTGCCAGCGGCGTGCCGGTCACCGCTCCCGCGAGCAAACGGATCACCAACAGTGCGGGCGTTTCGGCGAGCTGGGACCTGGATATCTGGGGGAAAATCCGCCGCACGACGGAGAGCGATCGAGCCTCGGCGCAATCGAGCGCCGCGGCTCTCGCCGCGGCGCGACTGTCGGCGCAGGCCGACCTCGCCACGGATTATTTTGAATTGCGCGCACAGGATCAGTTGGAGAAACTTCTCGATGACACGGTGGAAGCGGAGGCCAAATCGCTCAAGATCACCGAAAACCGCTACAAATTTGGGGTCGCCGCCCGGGCCGATGTGGTGAGCGCGGAAACTCAGCTGTTGTCGAGCCAGGCCCAGCAGATCAACGCCAGGATCCAGCGCGCCATATTGGAACATGCGATTGCGGTGCTGATCGGCGAGCAACCGGCCTCATTCTCGTTGAGCGCCGCCGTCATGCGAGCGGATGTGCCGACGGTTCCCGCGGGAATCCCATCGACCTTGCTCGAGCGGCGGCCGGACGTCGCCGAAGCGGAGCGCAAGATGGCCGCGGCCAATGCGCAAATCGGCGTGGCCAAGGCGGCCTATTTTCCCGACCTCACGCTCGGCGGTTCGGACGACTATTCCGGCAGCTCCATCAGCCACCTGATCCGCGCGTCGAACCGGGTCTGGTCGATCGGCCCGTCGCTCGCGGAGACATTGTTCGACGGCGGTCTGCGCGGTGCGCAGGTCGACCAGGCGCGCGCCGCGTATGAAGGAACGGTGGACAGCTACCGGCAGACCGTCTTGGCCGGATTTCAGCAGGTCGAGGATGAGATCGTCACTCTGCGCGTGTTGGAACAACAGGCGGTCGTCGAGGACAAAACAGTCAAGGCGGCTCGCGAAGCCGAGGCCCTGACGCTCAATCAGTACAAGGCGGGCACCGTGCCCTACAGCAGCGTGATCACCGCGCAAACGACACGCCTGAGCAGCGAGCAGACCGCGCTGTCCGTGCTGTCGAGCCGACTCCAGGCGAGCGTCGCGCTGATCGAAGCGCTGGGCGGCGGCTGGAACACATCGCAGCTGCCGTTGCCGTGACGGCCGGCGCCGGTTGACGCCATTGGCGCCTTACAAGGCGACTTCGACGTCGGCGTGGGGCTTGCGTGTCTCGGGCGGCTTTCTTACGCGCGCGTCCAGCGCCCGCTTGGCGAGCACGCCCAAATGAATCATCGCGCCGCGCACGCTCCAGTTCGGCGCGCAATAAGACCAAACCCCCAAACTGATCGGTTTGAAGTTTCTCGCCCAAGACGGATTGTTCACCAGGCTCACGATGTCGACATCGCGCTTCTCGCACGCCATCCGGATCGTCCGCTCGAGCAGTAAATTGCCGGGAGCAAAACTCGCGTGCTCGTCGCTGAAGCCGATTTTCAGAATATTGAGCGTGGTGCCGATGTGCAAACAGAACTGGCCGGCGACCGGGCGATCGCCGTGCCACAACACGTTGATGACGCAGGCCTCGCGTTTGCTGAATTGGTCGACCACGGCGCGGTAGAATGCAAGCATCGCGGGGCGGCAGCGGATGGCCGACGAACTTCCGGAATCACCCTTCCAGCCCGACGCTTCGATGTCCACAAAGGTCTCAAAGGCCTGGTGGATCTCCTCTTGGCGCCGATAAGACTGCACACGCAGCGGAGCGGTCTCCTCGGCGCGGCGCGCGAGGCGGCGCAGATTCCGTTTGAAGGTCCCCGACATCGATTCGGTGGCGAGATCGTAATTGCCGGAGGTTTGGAAATAGCCGCTTCCATCGTGGCACAGCATGATCGTCGCCTTCGGCAGGCGCGCGCGTGCGGAGTGCGCGATGGCCGAGTCCTCCCGCACTTTGCGCAGCCGCAATTCGTCCCATCGAATCGCGCGCTGGGTCCGCAGCCACTGCGTGAACTCGTACAGCAGGCCATCATTCTCGGCGATGCGTCGATAAACGAAATCGCAGGACTGCATCTCATCGTCATCAATGGTGCCGAACACGCGCGGCTGCATCCCTTTGACGACGTATTTCTGGAATTGCAGCGGGAAAACGCCGACGAGCTTTTGATGTCGATAGGCGCCGATGAACCAGACGCGCGAGGGGTCGGATTCGAGCGATACCAGGTAGGCCCGGTACCACTCCGGGTAATGCACGAAGCGGGCGCCGGGCATCGACTCGACCAGCGCCGTCCATGCAGGAGTCAGCCTCTCGAGGCCCTCCAAACCCTGATACGTCTCGAAGACCAGCCCGTCACGTTCCTTAACATAAGCCAATTCGCTGTTCTTCCCTTAAGTTTGCAGGCCCTTGGATGTGAAGACCTTTTTTTATGCTGACTGAGGATAACGTTCGCGCTGGAAACGTGTCAACGAAGTCCTGCGGATTTTGCATCATAAAGATCGAGCCGCCGCGAATTCACACCGCTTGCTAATACAGTCTTCTAGTCCGGCCGCGACGGAACGACCGTGAAACGGCGCCGTTTCAAGCGTAGAAACGGCAGTTCGATGAAGCGATAGGAAGCGGCCGCGATCGGCAACGTCGTTGCAAGCCCGAACACCCAGTAGCCCAGCATCTGGCCGGGTGAGGAATCGTGCAGCGGGAACACCCGCGCCCCGACCTTCAACAGCAGCTCGTGGTACACATATAACCCGTAGGAAATGCGCCCCAGATACACGAACGGGCCGCTGCGCAGCGGCGCGGTCAAACGCCCCGTACCGCCCAACACCGACAATAATATTCCGCCACAGGCCAGCGCGGCGAGCGGCCACCCGGTGACCAACGGCAGCAGCGCGACAGGCACATGCGTGAGCCCGAAATCATGGGCCACCCACAAAATCACGGCGATGCTCGCGACAAACAGTGCGCCCCGCGCAGCGGCGGACAGCTTCGGCGTACGGCCGTGCAACATCACGGCAAGTACGGCGCCAACCGCGATCCCATCGACGCGGGTGAACGAGTTCTTGCTGACCCAATCGAAATTCGGATGCAGGATTCCCATCAACAAGGTCACCATCATCCCAAACACCATCAGCAGAATGGCGTAGAGGGCCAAGCGTCGGGGACTCGACTTGCGAATCACCCACGGCCAGATCAAATAGAACTGCTCTTCGAGCGAAACGCTCCACAATGGCGCGGCCACCGTGGCCACCGGCGCCAGGAAATACACCCAGTTGCCGGCGAAGAATGTAAATCCCAGCAGGTGCCACCAGGTCAATCCTTCGCTCGGCGCGATGAAGGTGAGCCCGTAGGCGGCGAACAGAAATATGAAATACAGCGGCCAGATGCGCAGAATCCGGCGGATGTAGAAGGCCTTGACGTCCAAGAAGCCGCGCAGAGCGCGCTCGCGCAGCAGCAGCTCGGTGATCAGGTAGGAACTCAAGACAAAAAACAGATCGACGCCGAAGGTCCCCGCGATGCCGATCGTACCCAAGGCATCGCCGAGCCAGCCCGGCAAATGACGATGATTGCCGACGCCGAAGCCGACGGTGTGTTCGATGTAAACCGCGAGGAACGCGAAAAAACGCAGTCCATCGAGTTCAGGTCGATAGAATCTCGTCCCGGCGGCGCGGTCCCGAATATCCACGCTCGTGTCAGCCGGTGCCGCACGCGGGTGGTCCGCGGTCAACGGCAGTGGATCCGGGGAGACGGTCGAGTTCATCTCATCAACGCAATATGGCCCGCGCCCAGATCTTCATCGCCAAGAACTGCAGCAGTCCGTGGGCCTCGCGGTATTTGTTCTGGATGCGCCGATAAGAGACGTGTTGCCTCTCGTCGTTCTCGGCGAGGCTGTGCATCAGCGAGGGAGCGCCGGTGCGATAGCGCACGACGGGTGTGTCGAGGAAGACGAAGCCGGTCGCATGCGCGACCCTCGCCCAGAAGTCCGCATCCTCGCAAAACGCAATTTCCGCATCGAAGCCGCCGACCGCGACAAAGGCATCGCGGCGGCACATGCACGCCGAATTGACGAGGACGCTCGGGCAGAACAGCAAGCTCGCACTCAAGCCCTTCGCGCCGCGCAGGCGCGCAGCCTTGCGCCGTGCCGCGGCGAAATAGTGCCGCTGATGCTCGAGCTCCGCTTCATCGGTGCCGAACGGCACGATCACCCCGAACGCCATTCCCGCCTTGGGGTTGGAGTCGAGGGCCGACGACAGTGACGTGAGCGCACCCGGTTCCAGAATGTCGTCGTCGTCGAGAAAATACAGATATCGGCCCTTGGCGGCACGCGCGCCGTCGTTGCGCACCAGCGCCGGTCGGCCGCGGGACGGTTCCGGACGTTGGATATATTGAACCCGCGGATCGGTCACCGACCCGACCGCAGAGCGCGCGGAGCCGTCGGGGCTGTCATCCACGACGATGACCTCGAAGGTGACGTCGCGCTGGGCGAGGACGCTGTCGATCGCTTCGAGCAATTGCTTTTCGCGGCGGAACGTCGGAATCACTACCGAGATATCAATGGGAGTCATACGTGCGTCGCGGGCGTATTGTGCGTCGTGTGCGTCGTGTGCGAATCGAACGCACTTCAGTTGATCAAAGTATCTTCTTCCGCGCCTCGACACGTCAAGGAAGCAATGCGCTCTGATGCACTTAAAGTCGAACGACAAAACATAATACTTTTGCGACCGGAATCAGTTAACGCATTTTGGCGGAGCCGCCGTGAATATGGTCAGCGCGCTGACTCGGAGTCATCGAGCGCGGCCGGGGCATGGCGGCGCAGTAGCGCTGTTTTCGCGTCCCAGTGATGCTCCGTGGGCAGATCCTCCAAGTATTGGACCTCGCCCCCGGCATAAGCCGCGACCGGCACTCCGTCCCGCAACAGCAAGCGGTTGCCGGCAAGCGAAGCGAGCCTCGCACCGGGTGTGAGGATACCGATCAGATTCAAGGGATCGGCGGCGGAGAGCGATACTTGCTGTTGCGTGTGCGGCTTGCGGCGCACGTCGCGCAGCGGCCCCACCGCTTCCGGAGCGGCGAATTGCTCGCCGGAGAATCCGGCGACGAATCGACCGCCGCGAATCTCGCCTCTCGCCTCCAATCGACGGCAACACTTGAGGATCTCGCGCCATGGCGGCAACCAACCCGCTTCGCGCGTGAGCAACTTCCAAAAGATCACGCCCCAGCGACGCAGCAACGTGCGCACGATCTGTTCGATGGCACCCTCATCCGCCGATGCGCCGGCCGTCGGGCGCCGCACCAGCGCCCAGCGTCCCGCGTCCGACATCCCGAATAATGCCAGGCGCCGCTTGCGCCGGATCGAATACGCGTTCGATTTGCTGCGCCGGCCGCTCGGGACCAACAGCGCGCGCAGTCCGGCAAAGCTGTCGGAATTGACCAGGCCCATGGCCACCAACTCGGCCAGCGCCTGTTCGGCCTCCACCGGCAGCATGCCGACCTGCTCCGCGATCTCATCGAAGAACGAGGCGCCATGTTCCCTGATGAACTCCGCGACCGCCCGAGCTCTCGAGGTCAATTGTGCCGCGTCGGCCCGGCCCGCGAGCGCCGACCAGGCCGCCACATTGCGCCGGGCGAGCAACACGATCGGGGTCGAACGAACCGGCGAAGCGCCGCGGACGCTGTCCGAATCGGCATCGCGCGGGGCGCCGCGGGCCGACAATCGGCTCCAGACGAAGCGGCCCGCGCGGCAGTGTTCGTCGAGCCACGACGGATCGTACTCGGCGATGCGCGACGGAAGAATCTCGCTTTCCCAGGCGCCGGCCGGTGCTTCGAATCCTTCGAGTTGCGCGAGCACGGCCGCCAGACCGTCGGACCCCTGCATCCGCGATTCCGGCAATACGCGCTGCCAGTCGCACAAGAATCGGATGAAGTCGCGCGCCGTCACCGGTTCGACTTCGGCGCGCAAGCGCTTCACCGTGTAGCGGTGAATGCGGGCGAGCAAGCGGCGCTCGCACCACTCCTCTTCGGCCCCGTTCGGCCCCTCTGCAGTCGACCCCTTCGCAGTCGACCCCTCCGCAATCGAAGTGTAGCGGCCGCGCATCGCGAATCCTTCGGCCTCGAGCGCCGCCAAGGCGCTCTTCAATCGCAACAGCGGCACGCCCACGGAGGCGGCGAGCGGCGCCGCGCCGACCGGTCCCAAGCCCTCCAGCCGCCCACGCACGATCGCCACCAGCGACTCATCCGACGGCGGCCAGGGATCAAACAGCGCCTGTCTTTCCGCCGCCGCCCACACAGCGCCATGCTCCGCCCGGGACATTTTGACGACCCGTGCCTGGCCGAGGAGCTCCTCCATCATGCGCGGCCAAGCGGCTTCGCGCCGGCATTCCTCGTCGGTCATGAACGTGAGCCACAACAGCGCGTCGTGCAACTCGTCGGGCGTCGACGCATCCGGCCAGGCCTCGGCGCGAACCCGCGCAATGGCCTCCGGATCGAGCTTGCCGATGTCGGCGGCGGACTCAGGGTCGAGCCAACGGCGGCTCATCACCGCCTGCGTACGCCGCTCCTCGAGCGGCGCGTCGTCGAGATAGGCATAGGGCCGCGCGTTCAGCGCTTCCAACGCGAGCGGCGACGGTTCGGTCAGATCGCGCGCCACGACGCGGATCTCGCCTTGCTCGAGCCGGCGCAACAGCGCGACGAAGGCCTCGATGTCCATGGCATCTTCGAGACAATCGCGAACCGTTTGGCGCACCAAAGGATGATCGGGCACTTCGATCGCGCCGGATAAATTCTCGGCGCACGCGACTTGATCGGGAAACACCGATGCCAGCAGATCTTCCGCGTTCATGCGCGCGATCTGCGGAGGTATTTTCTTCCCCCCTCGAAAACGCGGCAGCGCGAGCGCGATGCCGGCATCCCAGCGCCAGCGCACTTCGAACATGGGCGCCGCGCACAGCGCCTGCACGAGCACTTCACGGACCGTGTTCGAATGCAGGTAGCGGGCCGCTTCGGCGAGCTCGAAGCTATGCGCGTGGGTCAACGACAGCACGATGTGATCTTCGGTCGCGGCGGCCTGCAATTCGAAGTTGAACGTGCGGCAGAACCGCTTGCGCAGAGACAGTCCCCAGGCGCGATTGACGCGGCTCCCGAAGGAGGAATGAATCACGAGCTGCATGCCGCCGGATTCGTCGAAGAAGCGCTCGAATATGACGGTGTCCAAGGTCGGCAGACAGGTCAGCGCCGCGCACCCGGCGGCGAGATATTGAACGATCTGGAATGCCGCGACCTCATCGAGGCCGACGGCCTCGATCAACCAGCGCGTGGCGGCGCCCGTCTCACCGACCAGCCGCCCCTCTATTTCGCTCCTGAGCCTCGAGACGGCCGCGGACAATTCCCGCGTGCGGCCCGGCGCTTCGCCCAGCCAGAAAGGAATCGAGGGCGGCAGTCCCTTGGCATCCTCGACGCGCACGGTCCCCCGCTCCACCTTCAGTATCCGGTAAGAGGTATTGCCCAGCTGGAATATATCGCCCTGCAGGCTCTCGACCGCAAAGTCCTCGTTGACCGTACCCACGAGGTGCGCTTCCGGTTCGAGCATCACCCGGTAATCGGCGTTGTCCGGAATGGCGCCGCCCGAGGTGATCGCGGTGAGGCGCGCGCCCTTGCGAGGGCGCAGCATCCCGTTGATCGCATCGTGATGCAAGAGCGCGCCGCGCCGGCCGCGCCGGGTGCTGAAACCTTCCGCCAACATGCGCACGCACTCCTCGAAATCCGTGCGTTGCAGATTGCGGTACGGATACGCCCGGCGGAGCATTTCATAGAGGTCCTCTTGCGGCCATTCACGTGCCGCAACTTCCGCGACGATTTGTTGGGCCAACACATCGAGCGCATTTTCCGGCACACCCAAGTGATCCAATTCTCCGCGCCGCACGGCATCGAGCAGGGCGGCGCACTCGATGAGGTCATCGCGCGACAGCGGAAAGAGTCTGCCTTTGGACGTACCCCCGACCGAATGCCCCGCGCGGCCCACCCGTTGCAGCAGGGCGTTGATCGAGCGCGTCGAACCGATCTGACACACCAGATCCACATCGCCGATATCGATGCCGAGTTCCAAGGAGGCGGTCGCCACCAGTACTTTCAAGTCGCCGCGCTTCAAGCGCTGTTCAGCGGCATGCCGCCGGTCCTTCGACAGGCTGCCGTGATGGGCGGCGACATTCTCGGCGCCCAGGCGTTCGGACAAATGACGCGCGAGGCGTTCGGCGAGCCTGCGCGTGTTGACGAACACCAGGGTCGTGCGGTGCTCGCGAACCAGCTCTGCCAGCCGATCGTAGACTTGCGTCCATCCCTCTCCGGACATGACCGCCTCGAGCGGCGTCGGCGGCAGTTCCAGCGCGAGATCGCGGCTGCGCGAGTGGCCGCTGTCGATCACGGCGCAGCGCTCGACGCCGGCGGCGCCGACCAGGAACCGCGCGACTGTTTCGATCGGCTGTTGGGTCGCCGACAGTCCGACGCGCGCCAACGGCCGGGCGGTCAGCGCTTGCAGACGCTCGAGCGACAGCGCCAGGTGAGCGCCGCGTTTGTTGCCGGCGATCGCGTGAATTTCATCCACGATCACGGTACGGCAGGTCGACAGCATGTCGCGCCCCGACTGTGAACCCAAGAGGATATAGAGGGATTCGGGCGTGGTGACGACGATGTGCGGCGCCCGGCGACGCATGCCGGCGCGGTCGGCCTGCGACGTATCCCCGGTGCGCACGACCGCCCGAATGTCGACGTCCGGTAAACTCAACGCCGCCAGTTCCTCCCGGATGCCCGCGAGCGGCGCCTCGAGATTGCGCTGAATGTCATTCGACAAGGCCTTGAGCGGCGAGACATAGACGATGCGCGTTTCATCGGGCAAGTGCCGTTCCAATCCCTCCTTGACGAGGTCATCGATGGCCGCGAGGAATGCCGCGAACGTCTTCCCCGAACCGGTCGGAGCGGCCACCAGCACGTGTCGGCCGGCTTTGAGCGCCGGCCACGCGGAAGCCTGCGCCGGGGTGGGCACATCAAAAGTCCGCGCGAACCACGCGGCGACCGCGGGATGAAATGCCGCTAAAGGATTTATTTCGCCTCCACGATCTTCTTGAGGTTATCCAGGCCGCTTTGATAAACGCCGTCGATCGCATCGAGGGCGGCCTTGTCGTTTTCCGTGTCACCGGGATTGTCGGCAACATTCTTGCGCTTGAATCGCCCGGACCAGGTGACCGCCGACTTGCCCTTACCCAGCGACTTCACCACGAAGGTCGAGGTGTAATCGCTGACCGGAAGCACGCCCTCGAGAATGCTGTACTTGAACGAGTAAGCGCCTTCATCGTACGCCAGTAGTTTTTCCTTGATCGTCCCGCCGCCTTTCAAAGTCAGCAGACGAACGGCGCCCACGGTATTATTCGTGCCCTCGAGGATCGCATCCGAGGCGAGCGCGGGATGCCACGTGGCGAGGCCGTTGAAGTCCTTGGCCGTGTGCCAGACTTTGTACGCCGATGCCTCGATGGTGATCGACTTGGTTGTATGAAGCAGCGGAGCCGCCGCGAAAGCGGAGCCGGCGGCGAGTACGGCCATTCCCAATACGGACATCCCCAACACCATTGCAACTACTGATTTTATCTTGGTTAATTTCATCGCGTATTCCTCGTATTTTAATATGGTGAGACAATCGGCTCAAACAACCCCCTCCCGCGAGCCCCCGTGCTGCGAGTCCAGGCGCCTGCCGGGCGCCTGCAGCCAGCGCGCCGCCAGCGGCGGAATCAACAACAAGCTGACGAGCGTAGAAGACACCAAGCCGCCCAGAATTACCACCGCCATCGGGCCCTCTATTTCGTGCCCGGGCTGATGCAGCTGCAGGGCGACCGGCAACAGCGCGAGCCCCGTGAGGAGCGCGGTCAGCAACACCGGCGTCAGGCGCTCTTCGGCTCCGCGGCAGGAGGTCTGAAGATTCCACGGTTGATGCTCCGCGTACACGAGATGGTCATAGTGCGACACCAGCAAGATCGTATTGCGGGCGGCCATTCCGAACAGCGCGACAAAACCGACCATTGTGCCCAAGCTCAAGGTGCCGCCGGTCAGCGCGACCGCGACGACTCCGCCGATCAAGGTGCTCGGCAAGGACAGCAGCACCAAGAGCACATGCCGGGTGGATCCGAACGCCAACGCGAGAAATAGAACGATCAGCACGAATGCAGCGCCTGAGTGCAGCAGCAGCTCGTTCCTGGCCGCAGTCTGCGCCTCGGCCGCTCCGCCGTAGCGAAGGAATACGCCGGGCGGCAGCACGACCTTGGCCGCGATCGCCTGGCGCGCCGCCGCGGCATAGCCCGCCTGGTCAGCGCTCTTCGGCGAGGCGGTGACGATCTGACGGCGCAGTCCGTCCTGATGATCCACGACGCTCCGCGCCTGAGCCAGGGTGATGCTGGCGACCGAGGAGAGCGGCGTCAGCGCACCGTCCCGGCCGCGCAGCAGCAGCCCGCCCAAGCCATCGGGATCCGCGCCGGTGCCCGCGCCCGCCATGCGAACCACCACCGGGACGCTGCGGTCAGCCTGGTGCAGTTCCGCGGCGACGCTGCCGTGATACGCCGCATTGATGGTTTCGAGCACATCCTGGGCCTGCAGGCCGTACAGGGCGAGCTGTGCCGGCAGCAACTCCACGTGCAGCTCCTCCTGCTGCGGCGGCACGCTGAGACGCACGTTGCCGCTGTCCGGCAGCTGCTGCAATACGTCGACGATTTGCGCGCCGACCCGATCGTCGGCGTCGAGATCAGAACCGATCACGCTGATCGAAAACGGCGCGGATTCGCCCGACAAGGTCTCGCCGATGCGCTCTGCCAGCACGGAGTAGATGTCGACCAGCTGATTCGGATAGTCGGCGAATGCGCGCCGGATGGCCGCGTCGATCTCGGCGGCGCTCTGGCCCCGCCGCGGATCGATTTGTACTTCGAACTCGCTCTTGTTCGGAGCGTCGGGATCCTGCCCGTTCTCCGCGCGGCCGATCTGTTCTGCGACGCTCTTGACCCCGGGAATGGAGATCAGGGCCCGGGAGATGCGCTCGCCGACCCGGGTGGTCTCGGCGAGCGAGACTCCGGGGCGCAGTGAGGCATGCGCGATCAGATAGTTCTCGCGAAAATCGGGGAGCAGGCGCGCGCCCAGCAGGGGCAGGAAAATGATTCCCGCGCACCCGCTGACACCCAGGATCAAGAGCAGCGCGCGCGGCCGGTCGTTGAGCCAGCCGATCGTACGCAGTTGGCCGCGCTTCAGATGCCCGAGAAACGACGCCTCAGGGTTAGGTCGATGCCGAGCCATCAACAGCGCGCACGACGCCGGCGTCGCGCTCATGGCGACCAGCAAAGACAGGCCGACGGCGAGCAGGAAGGCGATCGACAGCGGCCGGAAGAATGCGCCCTGCAAACCTGACATCATCAGGATGGGCAGGAAGGCGACCGCCACCGCCGCGGTCGCGTAGAAGACCGGCCGCCGCACTTCGAGCGACGCCGCCATGAACAAATCGCCGATGTCCGCATCCCGAGCGGCGGAGCGCAGTCGTCGCAGTATGTTCTCCACATCGATGACGGCATCGTCGACCACCACGCCGAGCGCGACCACGAGTCCGCCGAGCGTCATGGTGTTGAGGCTCAAGCCGCAGGCTTCGAGAATCCAAACCGTCGTGAGCAGCGCGAGCGGGATCGCGCTGAAGGAGACCAGCGCGCCGCGCCAGTCGCGCAAGGTGATCAGCAAGAGCGCCACCACCAAGAGCGTCCCAACGCCCAACGAATTGCGCAATTTGCCGATGGCGCTTTCGATGAAACTCGCGGGGCGCAGCAGCGCCGGATGGTATCGAACGCCCTGCTTGGCCAGGCCCGGCGCCAGCGCGTCGAGCCGCTCCTCCAGGGCGCGCGTGACCTCGAGCGTGTTGGCGCCGAATTGCGTGGAGGTTTCGACCAGGATACCCGGCTCGGCGGAGATCAACGCGGCGCCGAAGCGCGGCGCGGCTCCGTCGCGCAGCGAAGCCAAGTCCCCGAGACGGACCGGCAGTCCGTTGCGGGTGCCGACCACGGCCTGCGCCAGCGCATCGACGGCGGCGCCGGGCGCTTGGGCCCGGATCACGATGCGTTGCGTCGGCGTCTCGATGTATCCCCCGCCGATCAATTCCGTGGCGCGCCGGGCGGCGGCCGACACATCCTCGAGGGTCAAGGACGCCGCGGCCAGTTTGACCGGATCGATGTCGATTTGGCGTTCGCGCACTTCACCGCCGAAGATCTGCGCCTGGGCAACACCCGGCACCGCGAGAATCTGCGGCTTGACCACCCACTGCACCACATCGCGCAACTCAATCGGCGAGAGGCTCTCGCTGGTGTAGCCGAAGTGCACCAGATACTCCATCGAGGAACTCAAAGGCGACAGGAGCGGCGCCCCGACGCCCGGCGGCAAACTTCCGGCGAATTCCGCGAGACGCTCGGTGACCACCTGGCGCTGGCGATACGGATCACCGCCGCGATCGAACACCACCTGGATGGCCGACAGGCCCTGACTCGAGGTCGACCGTACGCTCTTGACGTTTTCGGTGCCCGCCAGCACTCCCTCCAACGGCCGTGTCACCAGCGCCTCGACTTGGCCCGCGTCGAGACCGGGCGCCTCGGTCTGCAACAGAACGTGCGGCGGCGCGAAATCCGGGAACACATCGAAGCGCGCCGAGACCAGCGCCGCCACACCGAATACCGCGATCAGACACGCGAGCGCGGCGACGATGCGCGGGTGGCGCAATGAGGCGCGGACGACGGCGGCAAGCATTCGTCGGCTGCCTCAGTCGTCGTCGTCGTCAACCGCATGGGCGCCCACTCCTTCGAGAGCCCACAGCACGCCGGCCCCTTGCACGACGATCTCGTCATCATCGTCGACGCCCGCGACCAGGAAACTCTCGCCGTAGGGCAGCAGCAGCGTCACTTTGACCGGCGCATAGCGGGTCTTGTCATCGCCGGCCTTGCGCGCCAGCTGCTTGTACACATAGGCCCCGTGTTCCTCGTACAGCAGCGCCTCCCGCGGCAGCAGCAGACCCGATCGTTCGGTGCCGAACAAAGCAACCGGCACACGTGCGCCCGGCCCCAGCCCCAACGGCACGTTCGGCACTTCGATGAGCAACCCGACGCTTTGCGACTCGCTGGATTGCCGCAGAGACCCGAGCACGATTCCCGGCACCTTAATCCCATCCACGTCCAGCAGGGCTTTGCCCGGCAGCGCCCCCACGCTGTGCCGCCCCGGCAAATCGGCACGCAGCAGCAAGGTTTTCCCGCTGCTCACCGACTGCAGCAAGGTCTGACGCGCAGCCGGCGGCAGCGCGGCGACCGGTCCCCAGTGCAGCGCGAAGCGCGCGGCCGCCGACTGCGAATCGGCCAGCACCCGGGCGTGCTCGGCCTGTGCGGCCTCGAGCATCTTGAGCGAGGCCGCGGCGCCGCCGGCGTGGAGGTCACGCAGCCGGGCGACTTCCATCGATGCAGAGTGTTCCGCAGCGGCGGCGGCGTCCGTGTCGCCCGAGTCGGCGACCAAGGTGGTGGGATCGAGCACGAGTCCCACGGCTTCGAGGCGTGCCGGCACCTTCGCGGCGAGCGGATGCGCCACCACGATCCCGGCCGCCCGTTGCTGATCGCTGCCAAGACCCGGCGCGTCCGCAGGGTCGCCGGCGAGGGCGAGCAGAGAATGGACCGACAGCACGCAAGCCGCGGCGATGCGCGCGCACCGGATCATGAACCTCATGAACCGCCCCCGGCGGCGAGCGACAATGCAGCATCGCCGAGTGCAAGCTCGGGGCCGAACAACGGGGCGTGCAGCGCATCCTCCAAGTCGTTGCGCGAGTTCTGCAGCTCGGCACGGATCTGCACCAGGGCGAGTTCGGCTCGAGCGGCGACGATCTCGGCGCCGATTCGCTCCTGCATGCCCAACGCGCCGACGTGCAAACCCAACTCAGCCTGTTGCTCCTCGAGTTGCGCCGCCTGCCATTGCCGTTGCGCCGCGTCGGTACTTGCGCGGGCGATCTGCTCGGCGCGCTCCGCGGCGGCGATATCGCCGTAGATGGCGGCTTGCACCGCCAGCATGTGCCGGGCGGCCAGATCGCGGCCGGCACGCGCCTCGGCGATCTCACCCCGATTGCGATTGATTGGCAGAGTGAAGCCCACATCGAAGGGAAACTTGGCGATGCCGTGATCCCAGTAATAGCCCGGACTCAGCGTGAACTCCGGATACTGGCGCGCGATGGATTGTTGCAGCCTGGCTTCCGCCTGGGCGTAGTCGCCGATGGCGAGGCCGAGATCGGCGCGTGACAGGAGCGCCTGCTCACGCGCGGCGCGACCCCGCGTCTCGTCCACCGGCGGCGGCTCGCCCCAGTCCGGCCAGGTGAAGTCGACGCCGTCGAGCGCCTGCGGCGGCAGGCCGAGGACCTTGGCCGCGGCGGCCTGGGCGCTCTGGACTGCTTGCTGCAATTGCGCGTGTTCTTGCTCGATCTGCAGCCGGGCTTGCCGCACGGCGATCAGATCCCCGGGCGAATCCTCGCCCGCCTCGACCCGCCGTCCATCGACATCTGCGAGGCGATCCTGGGCCGCTGCAATCCGCTCGATCAATCGCAATTGCCGGCGTGCGCTTTCCCAATCCGACAACGCCGCTGCCAGTGCCCGGCGCAGGCCCCACGCTTCGTCCATCAGTTGCAATCGCGCGTTGGCGGTATCGAGGCGCGCCAATGCGACATCGAGGCGGCGGCGCTCGCCCCCGCGCAATAGCCAATCCAAACCTACACCGTAGAGCCACGGATGCGAATCATGACGCGCATATTCCGATTCGAGGAGCAGATCGGGATTGGGGAATTCGGCCGCGGTGATCTCATGGGACAGCGCCGCCGCCACTCGTGCCCGGGCAACCGCCAGTTGCGGATTGCGCACGAGCGCGACTGCGAGCAACTGGCCGCGATCCCATGCCGCCGGCGGCCACGCGGCCTGCGGCAGCAGACGGGCGACCTGCTCATGAAGTTGCGGTTCGAACAGCGTGCGCGCCGCAAACTGATCGGCGGTGAGCTCCGGATGGAGCGGCGCGGGCTGGTAATGTGCGCAGCCGCCGAGGAAGCCCAGAATCGCCAGCATCGCGGTGTAGCGCCACACGTGTTCGATTCTCGCTTGCGCCTCCGCCGGCGTCCAGAGCGGTGCTATGCTGCGGTTCCCGTATGAACTCAAAGCAATTAGCAATGCTATGCGCCATATCCGCGGTTACCGCGGCCGTGGCTCACGCGCAAACCCCGAACACGAGAGCAGCGCGCACCGAGGGAATCTGGAAAGCAGCCGTACCGCCGAAACCGATGCAGGGGGAATTCGACAGCCTCGATCCGCTCGGCGTTGCCGCCGGAGCGCGGATCAAGGCGGATTGCTCGCTGAATTGGATCAATCCGGACGACGGTAAGCGGTATTGTTTTTCGAGCGGCACTTCGCTCGTCTATTTCCTGGATCGACCGCATGCCAATATCGAGCGGGCACGGCAAGGTTGGCGGAAATTGACCGCTCAGCAACCGTGACCGGTCGACCGGCGGCGCAATCGCTGCGCCGCCGGTCCGAAACAACACGGCGAATTTGGCGGCTGCGCAAATCAGAAAAACAGGATCCCGCCGATGGCGTAGTCCTTTTCTCGTGTTTCGTTCCCGCCCCACGCAATGGCCTGCGTGTCGATGTACTCGCCGACCAAAGTCACGCTCTTCGTCAGGCTGTAGTAAAGACCGACCACGCCCGACTCGTTGCGCTTGAGCAGTGTGCTGCTGCTCTCGAACGCTTTCTCGTCATCGGCAAGCTTCAGATCGGATATGCCATAGCTCACGCCGACTTTGAGCTTGTCGAATTTATAGGTCGCTTGGACGTACCCGCCATCGGATTTGCGTGTGTCGCCCGACGCCGATGTGGCCAGTATGTACAAGCCCGTCGTGCCGACTCCCTTGCCGGCATATCCGTACAACACTCCCTCGAAGCCTGCCGCATCGACTTTGACACCGCCGTCGAACCCGGTGCCGCTGAAGCTCGAGGAGACGCCGCTCGCGTTGGCCAACGCCACGTCGGAGGAATTGAGCTTTAATCTCTGGGTAACGACGTCGATCCAGATCTTGCCCGACACGGGAGAGGTTTTGGGATCGCCCAACGCGTAACTGGCGCCGGCCTGGAACTGGGGCGAATTATGCGAGACGTAGGCTCCGTCATCGAGCGGCTGGAATACTCCGACGGATGCGCTGAAGCCGTTGTAACTCGCCGTGGTGTACGTGATTTGCGGTTCCCAATCGGTATAAATGTAGCCGAGGCCGATGCGGCCGAGGCTGGTATTGCTCGGCGCGGGGTTGCCGCCGGCGGTTCCCACCCCGAGCAGCGTCATGTCGTCGAGGATCGCATCCTTGCCGAAGAGCCCGATGTCGCGGCCGATCTTCACCGTTCCCCAGCTGGCATCGCCGAAGGTGAAATACACCTGGCGCGCATCGATGCCTGGCGATTGCAGCGCCGATGGATCACCCGTCCCGTTGACCGAGCCGCCGCCCAAGTCGCTGTTGATGCCGGGATAAAACCCGATGGTCACGTCGATATCGAAATCGCTCTGCCGGGTGGTGGCGCTGAACACCAAGGCCGCGGGCAGCAAACCGTTGCGGACCGAGGTCGCGCTATCACCGGTGCAGGCAAGACCGCCCGCCACCGGCGCGGTGCCGGAACTCACCGCGACCGGCGTGCTCGGATTGCCGCAACTCGAGCCCGTATAGAAACCATTCACATTCCCGGAAAAATCGATCTTCCAATCGCCGGCGGCGACGTCGATTCCCGCGACCGCATCGGTCATCGGAACCAGCCACATTGCGGTGCTGACTGCCAAGCCAAGCCTCGTGCGCTTATTCATGAACACTCCCTCCGTTTCGAGTTCTTCGTCTGACACCTGAGAGCTTTTCCCCCGCTCACCAAATGCCGGCTGGCGTCGGGTGAAGCTTGAATTCAAGTGTTTGCAAGAGGCGTACCAATGGCGCAACCGACGGAGAATCGAGTGCCGCGCGGCGAACGGCTTCGCGCTATTTCCTTCGGAGGGGCCTTCGATCCGCAGGTGACCGGCCCCGGTGTGGCTTCGGCGCCAATGAGGGGTGCCGGCCTGCTCCGAAATTCGTCCATCAGTGTCACGCCTGAGGAGCAAATTTGTCGCACTCTGTATTGGATTGGATACACGCAGTGAGCGCCCCCCGGCCGCAGGGCGTTGCTTCATTTATGTAGCACTGACTGTGGCGGATCAGAAACACCGTGCGTCGCCGCAGCTCACACGCGCTCTGCAGCGGCCCGCAAGTGTTTGATCCGGCTGCATCATTTGGCTTGAGCCCCGGCTGGCACGTTAGCTGCTAGTCGCTAGACACCTAGTGAGGAGCTACACCATGAAGACGCGAGCCGCTGTGGCCTGGCAAGCGGATAAACCGCTCAGCATCGAGGAAGTGGATCTGGCGGGTCCGAAGAGCGGCGAAGTCCTGGTGCGCATCGTCGCGACGGGCGTGTGTCATACCGATGCGTTCACGCTGTCCGGCGCAGACCCTGAGGGTCTTTTCCCGGTGATTTTAGGTCATGAGGGCGGCGGCATCGTCGAGGAAGTGGGCACGGGCGTGACCAGCGTCAAACCCGGGGATCACGTGATCCCGCTCTATACGCCCGAGTGCGGCACTTGCGAGTACTGCTTGTCCGGCAAGACCAATCTATGCCAGCGAATCCGCATCACGCAGGGAAAAGGCGTCATGCCGGACGGCACGTCGCGCTTCTCATTCAAGGGCAAGCCCGTGCTGCACTACATGGGGACCAGCACGTTCTCGGAATACACCGTGCTGCCGGAGATTTCTGTCGCGAAGATCAATCCCAAGGCGCCGCTCGACAAAGTCTGCCTGCTCGGCTGCGGCATCACGACCGGCATCGGCGCGGTGCTGAATACGGCGAAAGTCACCCCGGGTTCGACGGTCGCGGTGTTCGGCCTCGGCGGCATCGGGTTGTCGGTCGTGCAAGGCGCGGTGATGGCGAAGGCCTCGCGCATCGTCGCGGTCGATCTCAACCCCGCCAAATGGACCATGGCCAAGGCCTTGGGCGCCACCGACTACGTGAACCCGAAGGACTACGACAAACCGGTTCAACAGGTGATCGTCGACTTGACCAACGGCGGCGTCGATTTTTCGTTCGAATGCATCGGCAATGTCCATGTGATGCGTTCGGCCCTCGAGTGCTGCCACAAGGGATGGGGCGAATCGGTTATCATCGGCGTCGCCGGGGCGGGTCAGGAAATTTCGACGCGGCCGTTTCAGCTGGTGACCGGACGCGTCTGGCGCGGTTCGGCCTTCGGCGGGGTCAAGGGTCGCTCGCAACTACCCGGCTATGTGGACCGGTACATGGGCGGCGAGATCAAAATCGACGAGATGATCAGCGAAGTGCTGCCATTGGAAAAGATCAACGATGCCTTTGAATTGATGCACGAGGGCAAAGTGATCCGCTCGGTGATCAAGTACTGACGCGTAAAGATTAAACGATTGATTGTGAATGATGCCGTATCAACGGCCAAATCTAAACGGGAGGCAGAATCATGGCAGTTTCAATTCATCCGTCGGTCGACCACGGCGTCAAGCAGGGATCGAAGGATTTCGCGGGCGGCACGCTCACCTGCAAGTGCACCGACAAGCCCGTGAAGGTGTCGATCAGTGCGCAAACCGCGCACAACCACGCCTGCGGTTGCACCAAGTGCTGGAAGCCCAAGGGAGCGCTGTTCTCGGTGGTTGCCGTGGTCTCGAAGGACAAAGTGAAAGTCACGCAGAATGCGGACAAGCTGGCGGTCGTTGATCCGTCGGCCACCATCCAGCGGCATGCGTGCAAAGTATGCGGCACCCACATGTACGGGCGCATCGAGAACACGAAACATGCGTTTTACGGTCTCGATTTCGTGCACACGGAATTGTCTTCGGAACACGGCTGGTCGGCGCCCGGATTCGCGGCCTTTGTCTCCTCGATCATCGAGGCGGGTGCCGACCCTGCCAATATGGGCGCCGTGCGCAGCCGCCTGAAGGAATTGGGGCTCGAACCCTATGACTGCCTGAATCCGCCGTTGATGGATGCATTGGCGACGCACGCGGCAAAACTATCGGGTGTGCTCAAGGCCTGATGTGTGTTCCAGCACGCCGCCCCGGCTATCCGGGGCGGCTACTGCTCGAGCACGATGTTGTGTTTGTGAATTTTGCGGTAGAGGGTGTTGCGGCTGATTCCGAGCGCGTGTGCGGTGCGGCTGATGTTCCAGTGCATTCTCTCGAGCTCCCGCAGCAACGCGGCGCATTCGGCCTCGCGCAGCGCCGCTGACGGCAGGTTCATGGCCGTGGCGGCGCCATCGGCGGCCGCCGCCGGATTGGCGGGGTGACCCGGCCGCGCCTCGGTGTGCAGAATCTCCTGCGGCAGATTCGACATTCGGATGATGCCGTCGCGGCACAGCGCCGATGCGGTCCGCAACGCGTTGCGCAGTTGCCGGATATTGCCGGGCCAGGAATAGCTCAACAATTTTTGAAACGCGTCCTCCGCGATCTCGATGGACTCACTGTCGGGGTTCTCCTCCTGCAACAGCGTGCGGATCAGGTCCGGCTTGTCGCCGCGGTCGCGCAGCAGCGGCAGATGCAGCGTGATCCCATTCAGCCGGTAGTACAGATCCTCGCGAAAATCACCGTTTTGGATCATCAACAGAATGTCGCGGTGCGTTGCGCTGATCACGTGCAGATTGACCGCAATGGCCGCATCGCTGCCGAGCGGTACGACTTCGCGCTCCTCGATCACGCGCAGCAGGCGGGTCTGCAGCATCAGCGGCATGTCGCCGATTTCGTCGAGGAACAAAGTGCCGCCGTTCGATTGGAGAATCTTGCCGACGCGACCCTCCTTCACCGCGCCCGTGAATGCGCCGCGGGTGTAGCCGAACAACTCGCTTTCGATGAGGCTCTCGGGGATGGCGGCGCAGTTGACCGTGACGAAAGGTTTGTCGGACCACAATCCGCTGTGGTGAAGCGCCTTGGCGAAAGCCTCTTTGCCGGTGCCGGTCGCGCCTTGCAGCAGGATCGGTACGTGCTTGGCGAACAGCTGCCGTCCGAAAGTCAGATTCTTGCGCATCAGCGCGTCCTCACCGACGTGGTGCTGGCCGCTGCGGCGCGCAGGATCGCCGGCCGCCTGTGGAACTTCAGCCGGAGCGGTGAGTTCCAGCGTGCGGGCAGCCGGGCGCAAGGGTCCGCGCGCGATCGCGAAGAACCGCCGGCCGTGGGCAAGATCGCGCACCGGCCAGATCGTGCTCGGTTCGGATTGCGCGCGGCGTTCGAGCGTTCCGAAGTCGAACTGAAAAAACTTGCCGATGGATTCACCGACCAGCGCCTTGCGCGATGAGCAGCCGAGCTGCAGAAGGGCGCTCTCGTTGACTGCCAGGATTTTGCCGGCCCCGTCGATCGCGACCAGCGCCTCATGCAACAGCCCGACGAATTCGGGCCTGCTGTGAAACCTCAATATCCACGACTGCGCGTATTCGTTGAGAAAATTCCAGCGTGAGATGAGGTGCGCCGACATGTTGACGAGCGCCATGGTGTGACGCTGGATCAGCCGGCTGTCGCTCGAATTCGCGGTGGACGCATCGAGCACCGCGAGCAGCGATCCGTGAGGGTCGAGAATCGGTGCGCCGGAACACGACAGCGACAGATTATATCCACGGAAATGCTCCTCCCGGTGCACCGTGACCGGGCAGCCCTCGGCGAGGCAGGTCCCGATGCCGTTGGTTCCTTCGTGGCGCTCGTCCCAGAGCGCGCCCAAGGACAGTCCGGCTTGGCGAAATTCGCGCTGCAGGGCGGGATCGGTGATCGTCGTCAGCACGACCCCTTGCGTATCCGACAAGATGACCGCGAACCCCGATCCTGCGATCTGTTCGTACAGGCTCTCCATCTCGGCGCGCGCAACCGGCAGGAGTTCGCCCATGCGCTGCTGCAATTCCTTGAGAGCGTGCGAATTGAGCACGTTATTTTGCCGCGGCGCCGACGGTTCGATGTGGTATTCGCGCAAGCATCGGTACCAGGAACGCGTGACGTGCGGCTCCATTCCGGCGGGCTGCAGCCCATTCTGAACGACATGATGAACGCGCGAGGCGTGGCTCGTGGCGAGATTCAGGTTCCTCATGAGATCCCCTGCAAGTTATAGCTTTCCTTCGCCAAGGCGCTGTCCGCAGTATTGTTGCGGATCAGCCCCATCGGGGCGCGTGCTAATTATTGCCCAACCAACTCTCTGCTAAAGCGTGGCCCCTTTATGGCCGTCATGCAACCTGCAGCGCAACATAATTATGGAGGAGGAGCCGGAGTCCCGAATTTGTAGGCCGGATCCCCGCTGTACCGCGAGCGGATGAAGGTGATGACTTTCCAAAGTTCATCGGCGTTCGGGATGATGGCGCCGAACGGCGGCATCGGACCCACCACGTTTTCCCTACCTTTACGGGTATAGCCCGCCTGTTGCAGCTCAACGGTGCCCAAGGCGATCAAGCGGAACAGCGTGTCGTCATCGCCGCCGTAGACCCAGATGTCGTTGGTGAGCGCCGGACACATGCCGCCGCCGCCGCCGCCGCCATGACAGCCGCTGCAGGAATAGTGAAGCAGCCCCTTCTGTCCATCCGCGACGATATCCGCTTGGGTGTCCTTGTAAGGATTGACCAGCTTGCCCTGTGGCGTGCTCTTGACCAGATCGACCGGCGAGATTTTGGTGTAATCGACTCCCGCCGGCGCATCGGCCCACACCTTTCCGAGACAGCACACACCACAGGCGCCCGCGAAAATCGCGATGCCGGCCGCAACCAAAACCCGTCTGTTCACTTCGCCACTCCTATCATCACGTCGTCATTCATCACTGGGTCACTCATCACTTCGCCATCTGTCGTCAACCGGATGCGGCCACCCCGCGCAGGGAAGCGTCTTCGAGCACCTTGATGACGGCCTCGTTGCTGTTGGCTTGCGCAATACTGAGCGCGGTGCGGCCGTCTTCGCTGCGCGCGTTGAGGTCCGCACCCGATTTGAGCAGCAATCCGGCAATCGACGAGCGGTTGCCCGCGGCGGCGATCATCAAAGCGGTCACGCCGCCCGGATTCGCGGCATTGACCTTCGCTCCATGCTCGATCAACGACGTCGCAATGTCGCTGGAACCCGATAAGGACGCCAGCATCAGCGGGGTATAGCCCCCCTTGGCCACCGGTGCGTTGACGTCGGCGCCCGCGTCGAGCAAGGCGAGCGTTGCCTTGACCTTGCCGTTTTGCGCGGCGATGGCCAATGGCGTGAGGCCGTCCTTGTCGGTCGAGTCGAGTTTCGCGCCATGGGAGAGCAGCATCGTCACCAGCTTGGGGTCATCGCCCCAGGCCGCCCACATGAGCGGAGTCCACCCACTCAAATCGGGGAGATTGGGATCCGCCTTATGCTCGGCGAGAAAGCTCGCCACGTCGGTGAAACCCGCACGAGTCGCGCTGATCAACGGCGTGTAGCCCTCGCCGTCATGCGAGTTCACATTGGCGCCATGAGTCGACAAATAGCCGACGCGATCGAGGTCGTCGGCGACGATGGCATTGTTCAATTCGTCATCCGGATTCGCTCCCTCCTTGAGCCATTTCTTGAGGTCGGCCATTCTGCCGGCGCGCTGCTTGGCGGCCGCCGCGGCCGTCTGCACGTCGGGCGGCGCGTGTTTGTAAGGCCCGTGCGATGGCAGATCGCCGGACACGGTACATTCCTCGCACTTGACCAGCGGCACGCCGAAGTCCGTCAGAATCGCCTGAATCTCGCTCTTGTGCCCGGCGACCGCCGCTTCGATGGCCGCCTTGATGTCGGGACGACCGCGGGGCACCGCCAACGTCATGTCGAATTCCAGCGGAACTCTGTCTTCCAGCATGTTGATGGGCAGAATCGTCAGCGGCGCGTGCGCGACCGTCTTGTAGAATCCGGCCATCGGACCCCACGCCGCCGCCACATCGAGGCTGCCGTCGATCACCTGCTGAACCTGGTACGACGGTTGGCTGTCCGCCACGATATCGGCGTTATGGCTCAGATAGTGAATCACCGTGTTGTCGATGATGTGGTGTTCGGTCAACGCCTCACGGGCCGCGGAGACTTGAAATACACCGACGCGTAGTTTCTTCAAAGCGGGATCGTCCAGGCTCTTGATGGCGATGCCCTTGTCGTTTCGATACGCCAGCACGAACGTGGAGCGGTACAGGGGAGACAGTACCACCGCGCCTTCCGTGTCCGACGCCATGTCCAACCATAGATCGCAGTTACCCTCGCTCAAAGTGGTGCGCATGAGCCCGCGCTCGATCGACGGCCGCCAGTAGTACTGCACGCCGGTGCCCAATGCCGCGCCGATCACCTGCGCGATTTTGTTCTCGAATCCCTCGCCCTTCTGATTGGACAATGGCATGTTGCCGGGATCGGCGCACACCGTCAGTGATTTGAGAGGGGCGCCCATGGCGGCGGCGCTTGCGCCAAGACAACACGCGAGCAACCCGGCGCGCCGGAAATTGAAGTCCACGAGATTTTTCATGATTGCCATCTCCCGGAAACGAATCGCAGATTCATCAGAACATAGTTTATAGGACTGGGGCGGTCGCAAAGGTCAAATACGGATGGCGCCGCCGTAAAAAAAACCCGGTGACTTTCGCCACCGGGCTTCGGTTTGTCTCGAAACACACTCCGTCTTACATTCCGCTCCCGACCCGGAAGGTATAGAGCGTGCCGCCCTGCGGTATGTGATTGAGGTTGGCCGCCTTGGTCATCGCCGTCGCACCGATGGCGCCGAATTTGTCGCTCAAATCCAGGCCCGCCGTCACCGGCAGCCCGATCCAACCGCCGATGCCGGACCACACGGAGACATATTGCTTGCCCTTCACCGAATAGGTGATGGGGTTGCCAATGATGCCGGAGCCCAATTTACGCGACCACACGACCTGGCCGGTCGAGCGGTCCACGGCGCGGAAGTCCCCGCCCAAGCTGCCGTAGAACGCCAAACCGCCACCCGTCACGAGCGCACCGCCCCAGTTCGGATACTGGTCGGGAATCTCCCACTCGGTCTTGCCGGTGACCACGTTGAACTTCTTGAACTTGCCGGTCACCCCGGGCTTTTCCGGATACATGTAGACGTTGGCGAACACGTACACGGTACCCTGCTGGGTGTGCGAACGCTCCTGCGGCTCGAGCTCCATGCACCAGTTGTTGGTCGGCACATAGAAATTGGTCGGATCGTTCGGATCGACCGCCACCGGCTGTTGATCCTTGCCGCCCATCGCCGACGGGCAGACCTGGACATTGTTGCCCACCTTGAGCGGTGAGTGCTCCGCCACCTTGACCGGACGGCCGGTCTTCATGTCGACCTTCTCCGCCCAGTTCGAGGTGACATACTTGTTGGCGCGCAGCAGCGTGCCGTCGGTGCGATCGAGCACGTAGGCGAATCCGTTGCGATCGAAATGCACCAGCGTTTTTCGATCCTTGCCGTCGACGTTCATGTCGACCAGCACGACCTCGTTGATGCCGTCATAGTCCCATTGGTCGAACGGCGTCATTTGATAGACCCACTCGGCCTCGCCGGTGTCGACGTTGCGGGCGAAAATGCTGAGCGACCACTTGTTGTCGAACTTGCCGCTGTTGCAGTTCTCCTGGGTCAGCGGTTCCGCGCAACGATACTGCGGCGCCCACAAACCCGGATTGCCGGTGCCGTAGTACACGAGATGCAGCGCAGGATCGTAGGCGTACCAGCCCCAGGCCGCGCCGCCGCCGCGTTTCCACTCATCGCCGGGGTAGGTGCTGATCCCCAAGTCCTTGCCCGCACGGCCGTATTCGGGATGCTTCTTGTTGGTGTTCTTGGTCAAGCACACATCGGCGTCGCTGCCGGTGGAGTGGCACTCCCACACCTTCTTGCCGTCCGCAAGGTTGTAGGCCGTCATGCGGCCGCGCGCCGCGAATTCATCGCCGCCGAAACCGATGATGACTTTGTCGTTCGCGATGATCGGCGCCGGCGTGATGGTCTCGCCGTGTTCCGGGAACGCATGCTTGACCACCCAGATTTCCTTGCCGGTCACGGCATCGAGGGCGATCACATAACCGTCCAGGGTACCGAACACCAATTTCCCGTCCGCATACGACAGTCCGCGGTTCACGGTGTCGCAGCAGGCGCGCGGCACCGCCGACTCATCGCGGCCGCTCGTCTTGGTGTAGGACCACAGCTGTGCCGGATGATCCGGATCGCTCAAGTCGAGCGCCTGCACGATGTTCGGCCAGCCGCTCTCCAGGAACATCACCGGTTTGCCGCCGACATTTTCGATGACCAGCGGCTGTCCTTCATGACCCCGCAGAGTGCCGCTCGACTGCGCCCAGGTCATCTGCAAATCCTTGACGTTGCCGGTGTTGATGTCCTTCAGCGGGCTGTAGCGGGTCTGGTTCAGATTGCCCGCCGGTGCGCCCCACTGATTGGGGTCCTGGAAGCGTTGAAACTGCTCGGCATCCGAAGCAGCCATCGCGGCGCCACAGGTCGTTACCAGCGCTGCGAGGGCATAAAAAATCTTGACGTGAGGTTTAGCTATGAGCCTTGTCATCGCGGTTCTCCTGCATGGGTCTTGAAACGGCTGTTTATAGTTGTCCGGCCGCACCTGCGACGCAGCCAGCCTGGCATTAAGAATAGCAATGCCTATGCCATCCGGCGAAATTACCAAAAGAAATTCGCGTACCACGACAAAGCCTTTTAAAATCGCATACTTACATTTCCGTGGCGAATCAACCGCACTCGCTCTTCACGACAACTGTGTCAGGTGCGTGACAGTGGAGCAGTTGCTACTGCGTCGTAACTGAGGCGCAGCGCGACATTTCATTTCGAGTACACTTCGGCGCGTTACCGGGGCCTTCGAACATGCGTCGCACGCAGCAACAAAAAAAAGTACAACAGCGGCTTGGGCTGGGGTTCATCGGCAGCGGCTTCAACGCGCGATTTCATCTGCAGGCATTGCAGGCCGTGCGCGACGCGGACGTGCACGCCATCTGGAGTCCCAATCGTGAGCATGCAGCCGGCGCCGCCGCGCACGCGCGGGCGTTGGACTTGGGGAAGGCGCGGCCCTTCGCGTCGATCAGCGAACTCGTCGCCGACCCGGCAATCGACGCACTGTGGCTCACCGGCCCGAATCATGCCCGGGTGGAAAACGTCGAGGAGATCGTGCATGCGCTCGAATCCGGCCGGGGCACCTTGCGCGGTATTGCATGCGAGAAGCCGCTGGCCCGCACCGTCGCCGAAGCGGAGCACATCGTCCGGCTGATCAAGCGTACGGGTATCGCGCATGGCTACCTCGAGAATCAGGTGTTCGCGCCGCAGGTGCAGGCCGGCCACGCGTTGTTGTGGTCGAGGGGGGCGGCAAGCGCCGGCCGCCCGTATCTTGCCCGCGCGGCCGAGGAGCACAGCGGGCCGCACATGCCCTGGTTCTGGCGCGGCGAACTGCAGGGCGGCGGCGTGCTCAACGACATGATGTGCCACTCGGTGCTGCTCGTGCGCCATCTCCTCACCCGTCCCGGCGCGGCCTTGTCGAGCTTGCGGCCGGTGCGCATCACGGCGCACATCGCGAGCCTCAAGTGGACGCGTCCGCACTACAAGCGGCAACTCGTGCGGACTTTCGGGCGCGGCGTCGATTATGGCAAACACCCGTCCGAGGATTTCGCCAGCACCACGATCGAGTTCGCGACCGACGATGGCCACACCGTGATCGGCGAAGCGTCCACGTCGTGGAGCTTCGTCGGCGCCGGCCTGCGCTTGTCGGCCGAACTCCTGGGACCCGAGTACTCGATGTCCTGGAATACCTTGGATAGCGGTCTCAAGCTGTTTTTCTCGCGCGCGGTCAAGGGCCGACCGGGCGAAGATCTGCTCGAGAAGCAGAACGCGGAAACCGGTTTGATGCCGGTCATCGCCAATGAAGCCGCGGCGTACGGCTACGAGAACGAAGACCGGCACTTCGTGCGCGCGTTTCTCGGCAAGGAAAAGCCGCTGCTGACATTCGATGATGGTCTCGACGTCGTCAAACTTCTGATGGCGGCGTATCAGAGCGCCGAGCAGCGCAAAACGCTCTCCTTCCCGCCTCGCGGGCTGGATAAATTCGTGCCCGCGGTCGCACAGGGCAAATGGAAACCCGACAATGCTTGACGCGAGACAATCGCGGAGGATGTGCCGTATGAACAGAATGCTCGCCGCCGCGCTGATGTCCGCCGCCTGTGTAGCCGGCGCCTGTGTAGCCCGCGCCGCCAAGGCGGCCGATCACGGAGATGCCGCCGCGAGCGGCTGGCGCGCACTCTTCGCCGGCCGGAGCGTGGACGCCTGGCGCGGCTGGAATTCCCCAGACTTCCCCGCCGGATGGCATGTCGCCGCGGGGACGCTGTCGAAGGACGGCGCGGTGGACGATCTCGTCACGCGCGATCAGTTTGCCAACTTCGAGCTCGAACTCGAATGGAAGATCGGCAAGGGCGGCAACAGCGGGGTGTTCTATCGCGGCACGCGCGAGTACGACCACATCTATTGGAGCGGCCCCGAATATCAACTGCTCGACGATGCGAACCACCCTGACGGCAAGAATCCGCTCACCTCGGCGGCATCCGCGTACGGGCTGTATGCGCCGCCGGCCGGCGTGGTCAAACCGTTCGGCGAGTGGAACAAGACCCGCCTCATCGTGAACGGCGCACACGTCGAACACTGGCTGAATGGACAAAAGGTCGTAGAGTACGAATTGGGGAGTGCGGATTGGGCGGCGAAAGTGGCGGCCAGCAAGTTTTCAAAGTATCCGAGCTACGGGCTCGCAAAAAAAGGCTACATCGGGATTCAAGGGGATCACGACGGCACCCTGGCGGTGCGCAACATCCGAATTCGCCCATTGCCCTGACAACCCGCGTCGCGCCGGTGCGCTCTCACCAGGCCCGGCGACTCAGTCTGATCCGGCCGCTCGAGTCGCGATCAACCGTGATGTCATAGCGGCGGCCGCGAAACGCAACACCCTCGAGCGTCATCGATTTCCACTCCGGCGGCAGCACGGGCGCATACGCTTCGATCAGGCCTTGCTCCTCGATCCGCAGCCCGCTGAAACCGTACAGCAGATTCTGCAAGAATCCGCCCGAGGCGGTGACGAAATAGCCGCTGTTGTTGTCGGGAGTCTCGGTGCGCACGTTGAACGGCGGTTTGATCAGGTTGCTGGTGAAGTTGCTCTGCAGCCAGGCGACCGCCAGGGGCGCATCGCCCACCGCCGCGGCGGCGATCGACGCCGGCGCCATGCTCATGCCGTGCGGTTGATGGTGTCCTTGCTTCACCGCGATCATGGTGTAGTCGAAGTCGTTGCGGCGGATCTGCGCCGTCATCGGCACATCGAGCGAGGGATACATCAGCAAACCCAAGGTACTGCCTTCGAGCGGGTCCCGCGGCACGCTCGCATCGAAGTCCAGATGGCGCTGCTCCGTCACCGAGAACGGAATGTACAGCTTCGCCGCGACTTCGGCCCAGTGCGGGTCGGCCCGATCCCCGACGATGGCGGCCGCCTTGGCCGCAATTCTCAAGACTTTTTGCGCGGACACATTGGTGAAGGTGTCGTTCGGCACGTCGTTGTAGTTTTCGGCGACCGAAGTGACGTGCACGATTTCGTAGCGCTCTTGATCCGCGTTCCACGCGGCGCGGCTGGCCCAAAAATCGGCCACATTGCGGATCACCGGCCAGCCGTATTTTTTCAGCCAGTCGCGGTCCTGCGTCGCCAGCCAGTACTGCCATTGCGCGATCGCGACATCGGCGTTGACGTGGATTTCACGCTCGCCGAGCACATAGGCGAAATTCGGCGTCTGCTCGCTGCCGTTTTCCGGATCCGCCTCCCAGGGATACTTCGCGCCTTTGAATCCGCGCGCCTGCGCCCGCGCCTGTGCCGCGGGGAGCGTGTGGGCGCGGAACATCACCAGCGACTTGGCGCGCTCGGGATGCAGCAACAACAAGGCGGGAAATATCCACGAATCGCTGTCCCAGAACGCATGGCCGGTATAACCCGGGGTCAGGCCGCAGGCGCCCATCGGCCAGCGCGTGTCCGCAGTCGAGGTCGCCAACAGATAATAGAGATCCGAATGCACGGCGGTCTGCGCTCTCGCATCGCCGTCGATCGCGATATCCGATCGCCATAGCTCGTGCCAGGCTGCGCGGTGCCGTTCGAGCAGATCATCGAACCCGGCGCTGCGTGCGTCCAGCGCAAGTTTCAGATCGGCCTGTCCATCACCGCCCCAGTCCTCGCGCGAGGCGGCGATGAACTTGGTGAATGTGTAGGTTCGGCCTTTGCGCACATCGACTTTCAGATTCAACGCGAGGCGATACTGACTCTTGTACAGCGTGATGTCGGACGGCTGCACGCCGTCGGGCAGGCGCAGCGCCGCCGCTTCGGCCATCGCGAGTCCCTGCTCGGCGCGGCCGTCGAGCCACAGAGTCAACTGCCGGGTATCGCCGTCCGCCGCCACCACGTGGGTGTCGCCGTGATACCAAATGGGAGCGCGATCCGGGGTGGCCGGCGCAATCGCCACGAGGTGCATATTGTGCGCGGCGACCGCTTCCTGCATCTGCTCGCCCGTCAGCGTGGCGAGCGGCAGACGCGGCTGATACGGCGCCCACAGATTGAGTGCGAAGGACAACTCCACGCTGCCGTCGAAGTCGGGCGTCAGAGACATCTGCGTCGCCGCGAGGTGCGTCGAGGCCTCGCTGACAAACGTCGTGACGTTGATCTGGGTGGATCTTCCGTGGTCGACATAGCGATAGCGGGTCCTGAGCGTCGCCTCCTGCATGTTCAAGACCTGGCTGTAGTCTTGAAACAGCGCCGCATTCAAGGGGACCTGATTCATCCAGAAGTGGCCCGCGGCGGAGTCGCCGGTCGAGTAGTCGATCTCGCTCCAGCCCGGAATCGCCGCGGGTCGCGAGATATCGTCCTTGCCGTAATCCATGAACGCCGCCATGTACGCGAGATTGCCCTCGGTGCCGCGCGGCGCGGTCAGGGTGGAAAAATAGCCGTTGGCCAGATAGCTCGGGAAGTAGTTGCCGAAATCCGCGGCGGTCGCGCGGAGCGTGAAACTGGAATCTGGGGTGGCCTCAGTTGAGGCGGCCGGCGCGGCGACGGCCGCCGGCGCCAGCCACGCGAGAACGAGTAGTAACGACTTCATGAGAGCTCCCCCACTTGTCGAATAGTACGCTTGGCGCCACATCTGCACTCGACACATCGGTCTATACTCAGATGGATATGTCGAACCAATTCAACTCCGGACGGCGGAGCATTCTCGCACTCGGCTTGCTCGCGGCCGGTGGTTGGCGGCACGCCGTGGCGGTGGACTCGGCAAAGCAACCCGCCGTCGACGCAACCGCTGCCGCTCCCGCGGCGCCCGTTCTCTCCGAGCTCGACTACGGCCAAGTCCGGTTGAGCGCGGGGCCGCTCGATCGACAGGCGCGCGAGAATCATCGCTTGGTGCTCAATCTGGATGAAGATGCGTTGCTGCGTCCCTTTCGGGTACGGGCAGGACAGCGCGCACCCGGGCACGAATTGGGCGGCTGGTACGACACGTACGCACTCGCGCCCGGCGCGACCTTCGGACAATGGATGAGCGCGCTGTCGCGTTATCATGCGATTACCGGCGATGCCCCGACCCGCGACAAGGTCAAACGCATGGTGCGCGGGTATGCCGCAACGGTCGACGCCAAGGGAAGCTTCTACGTCAATAACCGCTTCCCCGCCTACACCTACGACAAGCTCGTCGGTGGATTGCTGGACGCAGATAGGCTGAGCGGGGACGATACTGCGCTCGCGACACTCGCGCGCACCACCCTGGCGGCGGCCTCGTACTTGCCGCCGCGGGCAATACCCCGCAACGAACATGTACGGCACGGCGAGGACTTGAGTCAGCACGCCTGGGACGAGAGTTACACCATTCCGGAGAACCAATTCCACGCCTGGCGCGTGACCGGTGATCAGCGACATCTCGAGTTGGCTCGACGGTTTCTGTATGACGAGTTCTTCGCAGCGCTCGCAGGCGGTGAAAACGTCCTGCCGGGTAAACATGCCTACAGCCACGTCAATGCGCTGAGTTCGGCTGCGCAGGCTTATCTGTCGCTCGGCACACCGATGTATCTGGCAGCGACGCAGCAGGGATTCGAGATGATCGCTGCCCAGAGTTTCGCCACGGGCGGTTGGGGCCCGGACGAGCATTTCGTCACACCGGACAGCGGTGCGTTGGGCGCGAGCCTCGCGCACACGAACAAGAGTTTCGAGACGCCCTGCGGCGCCTATGCGCACTTCAAGCTCACGCGCTATCTGCTGCGAATCACGCGCGACGCGCGCTACGGGGACAGCATGGAGCGCGTGCTGTACAACACCGTCCTCGGCTCGAAACCCATCCAGCCGGACGGACATGCCTTTTACTACTCGGACTACACGCGGAAGGCCAGGAAGACCTTTTTCAACCACCGCTGGCCGTGCTGTTCCGGCACGTTGCCGATGATCGCCGCCGATTATTCGATCAGCACCTGCTTCACCGATCCGCAGGGCATCTATGTGAATCTCTATGTACCCTCGCAAGTCACGTGGAGCCAGAACGGCGAGACCTGCGGCCTCATCATCGAGACCGACTATCCCTATGCCGAAGGCGTGATCATGACGCTGCGGCTGCCGGGTGCGCAGACCTTTACGTTGAATATGCGCATACCCGCCTGGGCGCAGGGCGCCGGTATTGAGGTCAACGGCAGGCGCGAGACGCCCTCGCCGCAGCCCGGCGGCTTCGCCGCGATTCGGCGCGAATGGCGCTCGGGCGACCGGATCGAACTCGAACTGCCGCTCGCGCAGCGCCTGGAAAGCATCGACGCCGCGCACCCGCAGACTGTCGCATTGCTGGCCGGCCCGCTGGTCCTCATGCGCATATTGGACGAGGACCCTCATTCAGAGGCTTCGGCGGTGGCACGCGCGAGTCTGCTGGCTGCGCAGCGCGACCCCGGCGGCGCGCATGCATGGCGGGCGGCGACCGAGACCGGATCCCTTGTTTTGAAGCCATTCATGAACATCAGCGGCGAGAGCTATAGCGCGTACCAGGATGTTCTTCCGTCCTAATCAGCGCGGTGCGCACGGCGGCTCATGGACTCACGCGGAACGCTGAGTTGCGCGCTGGCGATCATCGCTGGCTGCGGAGTGGCGCACGCGGACCGCTTGAGCGGAGGGTGGGTCGGAGCACAGACGGCGATTGCCGTCGACGCCGGCGAGCATGTGCCTCGAATGACCGCACTCAGACTTCTCGGCACAGCAGTCTGGCAGAATCGAGCTGACGAACCCTTGCCCAGCCAGGTCGAAGTCGACGGCGAATCGCAGTCCGTGGTTTGGCACCTGGACCGACGGGCCAGCCAAATCGCCGCAAGTCACATTCGGTTGGTATACGTGACGGAGTCGCCGCGGCTCAGGCTGGAGTGGCGGTGGCGCGCGAGCGCGGTCGACGGACCGATCGAACACCGCATATCGATTCAAAACTTGAGCACTGAATCGGTGTGGCTGCCGTTGCAGCCGAGCTTTCGTTTTGACTGGCAGATCGATCCTCACTCCGCGCTGGAACGTTTCTGGGTGGAAAAAGGCGCCGACACGCCCTCCGGTGAAGGCATCCATCTCGACGCGCTGCGCGATGGCGATGCCTGGGAGGGTCGGTCGAGCACTTACGCCCGACCGATCGCCCATCAGCCGCGGGAAATGATTCCCTACTTGCTGGTCGATGAGCCGGACGGAGAGCGGCCGGGTTGGTATGTCGGCGTGGAGTTCAGCGGCCGCACCCGGATCACGCTGCAACGGAACGGCGCGTCATTGCGCGGCGAGGCCGGTCTTGATCCCGCGCCGGGCCCCTACCGGACTCGGTTGCCGCCTGGGGGCACCTTGGAAACGCCGACGATATTCATCGGCGCATTCCGCGGCGGGCCGGACGGCGCCGGCAATCGCCTCCGCCGCTGGGTGCGAGCCGCGCTCAATAATCCGCGCACCCTGCGCGACCCGTCGTATCCACCGATCGTCAACAACAGCTGGGGCAGCGGCATGGCGGTGGATGAAAATCTGGCCCATCGCATGATCGCGGATTCCGCACAGCTCGGGGTCGAGATGTTTCATCTGGACGCGGGCTGGTTTCGCGATGTCGGTGATTGGCACCCGGATCCGGCAAAGTTTCCGCATGGCATCGCGGGTGTCGCCGACTTGGCCCACCGGCACGGGCTCAAATTCGGCCTGTGGATCGATTGGACGCAAGCCGGCACGTCGACGCAGCCCGGCGCACTGAACATCGACAATCCGGTCACACGTGACTGGCTCATCGCCGACCCGCCCGCCGGTTGGAAGCACGACGAGCCCTTCAAAGGGATCACGATCGATGTAGGACTCCCCGCGGCCGCGTCGTGGGCGGAACACGAACTCGAACGTCTCGTCAGCGACTATCACCTCGATATGCTCGAACACGACGGCTATCTGGTGGCGCAGGGCAGTTCGCGCACCGATCACCCGGCCGCACCGCCCGATCCCTCCTCGCTGCGAATTCACGAGGATTCAGGCTATCTCTGGGTTGACGGCTCCAACTCGACCGACGTCAGTTATCATGCGACGCGCGCCTATTACGGCATCTACGAACGGCTGCGGGCCCGCCATCCGAAGCTGCTGCTGGAGGTGTGCAACGATGGTGGACGCATGGTGGATTTCGGCAGCGCAGCGCACGGTGACTATTTTTCCATCACCGATACTTACGATCCGCTCTCCAACCGCCGCGCGTTCCACGATGCGAGCTTCGTGCTGCCGCCCGCCATGCTCGAAAGCTACGTCGAACGATGGCCGGCGCCGCGCATCGAGAATTTCCGCTACATGCTCCGCAGCGGCATGCTCGGCTGGGTCTCGCTGATGCAGGATACCAGCCGCTGGACTGCCGAGCAGCGCGCGGAGGCGCGCGCGCAGTTTGCGCTCTACAAATCGGCGTTGCGTCCGCTGATCCGCGAAGCCGATCTGTATCACGTTTCGGCGCGGCCCGACGGCGTGAACTGGGACGGTGTGGAATATTTCTCGAGCTCCCGGCGGCGCGGGGTGCTGTACGCGTTCCGCGGCACGGCGCCCGATCAGCCCGGGCACCGATTCCCCTTGTTCGGCCTCAACCCCGAGCGCCGCTATCGGATCGAGTTTCAGGATCAAGGTGCGGCCGCCACCCTCGTGCTCGCCGGCCGCTCATTGCTGCAGGATGGCGTCAACGTCACGCTGCTGCAGCCTTTATCCTCCGAATTGGTCTTTCTCGAGGAAATCCGGTGACACTCATGCGTATCGCTACGATGGTTGCCGCGGGCATCGCGGCCATGACGCCGCTGCCGGGAATCGCGGATCAGCGCCTGTCCTTCGATGTCGTTGAAGGTCTCAATCTCAATAGCTTTCTGCGTGACGGACCGGTCGCCGCCCATCTGCTGCTGCGCTCGGGCTTGAATCCGCGCATTCTGGTGGCGTTCCCCGCCGGCAACAGCGGAGTCGGCCTCTGGTTCGCGCATGGCAGCGCACCCGTCGTGTGGAAATTGCTGGGTCACCCGCAACCGCTCATCTCCACGGACGAGCGTGGACGCCCGCTGTACGGGATGACGGCAGAGGCCAGCGTGACCGGAACGAAGAACCTCGCGATCAAACAGGCGGTCCTCTCGAGCGTGCGCGTATTGCGGGACTATCAGACGCTCGGTACTTTTCCGCCGGAGGTCGAGGCGCCTCCGGTGATTCATGGTGCGAGCATCACGTGGGCACGCGATCGTCTCGACGGTGCGGGCGGCTATCGCCTCAGCATCGAAGTCACTCGAGGTGCGCTTCGAGCCGATCAATTCAGCGCCGATGATGAGGGCGTCATCGGGCTCAAGATCACGGCACAAAGCGGTGAATCGCCGCTGACTCCGTTGTCCGGCAACGCTTTGTTGAATGCGCGCGCGGACGCGGACTCGAGCGCGCGCGATGCGCTGACTTTTCTGAGCTACCGCGAGAAGTTTCTCGCCGGCTCGTGGCGCTTCGACACGTACTTCGGCCGCGACACACTCATGTCGGTGCGCCTGCTGATGCCCGTATTGCAGCCACCGGCGGTGGAGGCGGGTTTGGGCGCCGTGCTGACGCGTGTGTCGCCGCACGGCGAAGTGGCCCATGAGGAGGACATCGGCGAGTTCGCCATACTCGATCATCTTCGGGCAGCGGGGCCGAAGTCCGATCCAGCGAACTCTGACGCACCAGTCTTCGATTACAAGATGATCGACAGCAGCTTCATGCTGGCGCCAGTGGCCGCTGCCTGGTTGCTGGACGACCCCCGCGGTCGATCCAAGGCTGCGCGATTCCTGGCGCAGACCGACGGCCGCGGTGAGGCGCCTCGAGCATTCGGCGCCGATCTGGTCGGCAACTTGAAGTTCGTGCTGCAGGCCGCCGCAGCGTTTGCGGCGGATCCGCGCGCCGCGAATCTGATTGCACTGAAGCCCGGTGTGCCGGTGGGTCAATGGCGGGACAGCAACGATGGATTGGCGGGCGGACGTTTCCCCTACGACGTGAATGCCGTGTTCGTGCCCGCAGCGCTCGAGGCAGCCGGGCGTTTTTTTGCGAGCGGTCTGCTCGATCCCTACTTGGGCAGTGCTGAGCGCGAAATCTTCTCGCGCGCCGTGACGATGTCGGAGATCTGGCGCGCCAACGCCGGGTCGCTGTTCGACGTCAGCATACCGAGCGATGTCGCCCGGCGCGACATCACCCGTTACGCCGCTTCTCTCGACTTATCGGACGAGGCCGCGTTGCGCTCCGTTGGGTCGTCGCCCGTACGCTTCCATGCCTTGTCGCTGACGGCCGATACCGAGCCCGTTCCCGTGCTGCAATCGGACGAAGGATTCGAACTCTTGTTCGGCCGCCCGAATCCCGCTCCACTGCGGCAGGCCGTGACCGCACTGATGCGGCCCTTTCCGGCCGGACTGCTGACGCCGGTGGGAGTCGTGGTCGCGAATCCTGTGTACGCAACACCGGCCATTCAGTCAGAGCTCACCCGCAGCGCCTATCACGGCACCGTCATTTGGTCCTGGCAACAAGCCGTGCTCGCCGCGGGACTCGACCGGCAACTGCGGCGATCGGATCTGCCACCGTCGTTGCGAGCTCATCTGCGCAAAGCTCAGATGCAGCTGTGGGAGGTCATCCGTGCGGCACGCAGCGTGCGCAATTCTGAGCTTTGGTCCTGGCGCATTGAGGGGAAGCAATTTCAGATTGCTCCATTCGGCGCGAACGCCGCCGACGCCGACGAATCGAATGCCGCGCAACTGTGGAGCACGGTTTACCTCTCGATTCCCGATCCAATGCTGCGCCGCGGTCCGCGTTAGCGGCTGTTTCAAAATCGTGACACGATGTTGCGGATTAGCCGCATCTGTTGAAATCGCGCGTCAATAGAACTACATTGTCGGCGCCGAAGCCAAGGTGTCCGTAGCGGTATAAACCAGACCTTCGCACCAGCTTGGCGTTGGAAGAATTACAACTTGTAGTCTGGCTTGTTAGCGGGAGAGTTTCATGAAGCTAAAGCGCAACAACGGCCGCCGCACGGGCGCGCCGTTGGCCCGATCACCTTTGATCATTTCAGCACGTATGGGCACCGGTCTCGCGGTCAATGCCATTGCCTCCGCTGTGGCCGGGATCCTCTGCTGTTCGAGCGGCGCCTACGCGGCCGACACGGACACGACCGCCGCCACTGCCGACACCGGACTCAACGAGATCGTCGTCACCGCCTCGGCGCAGGGCGTCAAGAAGTTGGACGCGAGCTATAACATCGTATCGGCGTCCCTCGACGAAATTAAGAATTCGAACCCCACGAGCGTGGCCGACATCTTCAAGCTGTCCCCGGGCATTTGGCCGGAATCATCCGGCGGTCAAACCGGCGCCAACATCGACGTCGCCGGCTTCCCCAACGGCGGCGGCGACTCACCGTACTTCACCACCATGATCAATGGCTCGCCGCTCTACGGCTCGGCGGATCTGTCGTTCATGGACTCGAGTTCGCTGCTGCGCTTGGACGACACGGTCGAGCGTGTCGAAATCGTCCAGGGTGGACCGAGCGCGATTTTCAGCTCCGGCCAGGCGGGCGCCACCGCGAACTTCATCTTGAGAACCGGCTCGGACAAGACGTCGGGTTCGTTGGGCGTTACCTACGGATCGGAAGGGTCGGAGCGCGTCGATGCTTTTTTGAGCGGTAAGATCATCGACGGATGGTATGGCAGCATCGGCGGCTTCTACCGCGTGTCCGACGGCGTGCGCGACCCACAATACCCGTCCGACATCGGCGGACAGCTGACCGGCACGTTGAAGCACGATCTGGATGGCGGCTCGGTGATGTTCTGGTATCGCAATTTGAGCGACAAGAACCAATGGTACGCGGACTTTCCCTATATCGAAGTGAACGGCAAAGCGGAGCCATATCCCGGCTTCAACCAGCTGAACAGCACCTACAACAGCAAGCAGCTGCAGAACTTCCAGATCCCGAGCCCGGGCGGCGGCTTCTGGAATGACGATATCAGCAACGGCCGCGGCGCCCAGCTGCAGTATTTCGGTTCGAACCTCGACCTGAAGTTCAGCGACAGCTGGAAGATCACCAACACCTTCCTGTTCGATGGCGGCTACATCCCCACGAATGCGCTGGTGAACAATGGCAACCCGGTAACCCTGGGCGCCTTCATAGGCGCGCTGACGCTGCCCGCGCCGTTGACGGCAGGAGCCGTCCAGGCGAATTATAACAATGGCACGCCCGTGCCGCTCGACACCAGCGTGATCACCGAGCAGGTATGGCAGGTCCGCAAGAAAATCACCAACCTCACCGATGAGTTCCGCCTCGCGCTCGACTTCGGCAACGGCAACACGTTGACCGGCGGCGTGTATTTGGCCCATTACACGGACAACGACGCCTGGTCGCTGGACTCGAATGTGCTGATCGACAATGTGCCGAATGCGAGTCCGATCATATTGACGGGTACCGCAGGCGGAAACATCTACGAGGTGACCAGCCCTCAAGGCATCGTGAACGCCAATGGCGGCTACCAGATCCTGGAACAGGGCCACGCCACCAACATCGCGACCTATCTATCCGATTCCTGGAAGATCGAGCAGTGGCTGCTGGATGCCGCGCTGCGGGTCGAACATATCGATATGCAGCAACAGACCACCAATCTGTCGCCGAAACAGTTGGGGTCGGTGTACGACTTGTGGGACAACGCGGTGGAATTGCCCAACGGTACCTACTCCCACGCCCATGAATACAACACCATGCCGACGTTCTCGGTGGGCGCCAATTACGAGTTCACCGACTCGATGAGCGCGTATGTGCGCGTCAACGACGGCGTGTTCTTCGACAACTTCGATGGTGTCCGTTGCAACGTATACAACGGCTCGAACGGCTGCCCCTCGAACCCGCCTCTCAACACGGTGCGCAACTACGAAGGCGGTTTCAAGATCCAGAACCGCTATACGTACATCGACGCAGCCGCTTACGACAAGGAATTCACCGGCATTTTGTATCAGCCCATCAATTCCGAGCATGTCCCGATCGCGGCGTCGGGGACTTACGGCTCCACGGCGCGGGGCGGGCGGGTGGTCGGCAGCGTCAATCCGTTCGCGGACTTCGACATCCAGCCGGTCAGGGACTTCAAGATCGCTATCAATGCGGAATACGAGAAGGCGCATTACAAGGGCTTCGAAGGCTGCTATTTCTACCAGAACATCACCGGACAAACCATCTGCGGCTCCATCAATGGCCAGCAGCTCGCCCGCTTGCCGAACTTCCAGATTCGCGTGACGCCGAGCGACATGCAGACCTTCAACTGGGGCTCGGTGACCGAGTACGTGACCTACGAGCACATCGGCCAGCACTACCAGGACAACACGGGCCTGAACCCGTTGCCCTCGTACTATGACCTGGCCGCCGGCATCGTCGCCGAGTACGGTGACAACTGGGAAGTTCGTATTGCGGGCTCCAACCTCACCAATCAGATCGGGCTCACCGAGGGTAACGCCCGTTTCGGCGGAAACACCGCCCAGAACGGTGTCAACTTCGGACGGTCGATCCTGGGCCGCGAGGGCAGCATCGAGTTGAAGTACAAGTTTTAAATCCAGGTATCGGCATGGATCCTCCTCGCGACGACGCGAGGGGGATCCACTGCAGGTGACTCGAACGGCGTCGCCCTGCTAGCCTCGTGGCAAGGATGTCCGCCACCACTCCCGCACTCATCGAGGATATGCATCGGATCAGCGCGCTGCTGAAAGCCGGCCGTGTTCGCGACGCCCACGAGCAGCTCGAAGCGATCGCCGCCGCCAACCCTGACTTTGTCGAAGGCTTGCGCCTGCTCGCCGGCACCAAGCAGGCGCTCGGCGATCCTAAGGCCGCGGAAGCGCTCCTGCGCCGCGCGCTCGCCTTGGATCCCGCCTGGACGCCGACACTCGCGACTCTCGGCGAGTTGCTGCTCGCCGGCGGCCGCGGCCGCGAAGCCGAACCGCTGCTGCAACGCGCGGCCGCGGGCTCGCCACCCTATCCGCGTGCCGCCCTGTTGCTCGCGCGTTACCACAATGACGGCGGACGCCCGGCGAAGGCCCTGATGGTCGCGGCGCCCCTGTGCGCCGGCGGCAACGCCGACGCGGAATTGACTTCGCAGCATGTCGCGGCGCTCGCCGCGCTGGGCCGCCACTCGGAGGCGGTGGCCTTCTACCGAGGCATCGTCGCCGCCGCGCCCGACAATCTCGCCGCCGCCCAGGGGCTCGCGATGGCGCTGAATATCGCCAATCAGCACGAGGAAGCCGCGCGCGTCGCGCAGGGCGCGCTGGCGCGCGGGCATCGTTCTGCGGCGCTCTACAACACCCAAGCGCGCAGCCTGATCGCGCAGGGTGCGCTCGAGCCGGCTGAAGCCGCGTTGCGTCAGTGTCTCGAGCTCGAGCCGCGTCTCATCGATGCGCACAACAATCTGGCGCAAGTGATTTGGATGCGGACCGGCGACATGGCGCAGGCGACCATGACGCTCGATCGCGCGCTGCAAACCTTTGCCAACGACGATGCGCTCTGGGCGGCGAAAGCCGCGCTCCTGCAAGGCGCCGGCGATGCGCGCGCCGCCTACGCGTGTCTTTCTGAACAGGCGTCCCGTCCACAGGCGTCGCCCATGCTGCTGGTGCGCGCGGGTCTTGCGGCGCTCGACTTCGAGCCGGCCACTGCGCTCACCCTCGCCGAGCGTGCGCTGCGTGTGCTGCCGGCCAATGCCGCCGCGAAGACTCTCTTGGTTGCCGCACAGCTCGGCGTCGGCGACGCACGCTCCGCGCTGTCCCACTGCGAAGTGCTATTGGCCGATGCCCCGGACAACCAATATCTCATCGCGCTTCAGACCACCGCTTGGCGCCTGCTCGACGATGAACGCTACGCGGCGCTGTGCGATTACCAGAAACTGGTAGTGCCGTTCGAACTCGAGGCGCCGCCGCCGTGGCCGGATAGGGAGAGTTTTATTGCGGATCTCAAAGCGAGTCTCGATCGCCTGCACGACCCGCATGGCCATGCACCGCTCTTCCAATCGTTGCGCCATGGCACGGAGACCACGCTCGATCTGACGCGAAGCGCGGACCCGGTGATTCAGGCGTTGTTCGCCAGCTTCGCGGCGCCCATTCAGCGTTACCTGGATCACCTGGGCAGCGGTTCCGATCCGCTGCGCCGGCGCCATCACGGCGGTTGGCGGTTCAACGGCAGCTGGTCGGTGCGGCTGCGCACCCAAGGTTATCATTCCAATCACGTCCACCCGCGCGGGTGGATTTCATCGGCCTGCTATATCGAACTGCCCGACAGCATGAACGATGCCCGAAGCGATGCCGGCGTGCTCACGTTCGGCGAGCCGGGCGTCATCACGACGCCCAAGCTGTCCGCCGAGCATTCGGTACGCCCCCGGGTCGGTATGCTGGTGTTGTTCCCCTCGTATGTATGGCACGGGACCGTGCCTTTTTCCGGCGACCAAGCGCGCCTCAGCGTCGCATTCGATGCCGTGCCGGCGCGCAGCTAGCGTAAGCGGCCCCGGTCATCAGATCGCCCGCAGTGCAGTCGTCACCGGTATCCGCGCCGCGCGCACTGCAGGGAGCATCCCACCCAACAGGCCCATGCCGAGCGCCCAGAGAATGCCGAGTCCCACGAGCGCTGGGGTGACGGCGAGTCGGATACTGTAGCCGAAGGGACTGGCCGCGAGTCCGTTGAACAAGATCCAGGCCAACCCGCTGCCGAGCAGCGCGCCTGGTATCGCGAGCAGCACCGACTCGACCAGGACGGAGACCACGATCGGGCCGGGACCGAACCCGATCGCCCGCACAGTGGCGAGTTCCCGCCGCCGCGAGTCGACGATGGCGTAGAGGGAATTGACGGCGCCCAGGGTCGCGCCGAGGGCCATGATGGACCCGACGAAGTAGGCCGCGAAGTACAAGATGGCGTTCAGTTGTTTGAATTCGTCCTCGACCACGTCGCTTTCGTGCAGGACATCCAGGTGCAGGGCCGGATTGGCGGCGACCGCGCCGCGAAACGCGCCGAACTCCGACGCGGATCGCAGCATCACCGCCACGGACGTATAGGTATTGCTCTTGAAAGCGGACATGATGCTGTCGACGTCGCCATAGACCACGCACTGCTGCGCGTCGCCCTCATCGAAGCGTCCCACCACGGTCCACGCGACGCCGTGTATCAGGCGAGTATCGTCCAGGTTGAATCCCGCGAATTGGCGGCCACAGGAGCCGCCGACAATCAATTCGTGCAGGCCCGGCCGAAACATGCGCCCTTCGGTGAAGCGCATCTCCGGCAGGTAGTCGGTCACGTTGGGCGTGACACCAATCACCGGAAAGTAGATGCGAGCGCCCGTCCCCCGCCTGCGTCCCTCGATGAACGTCATGGATTCAAACACGACGATGGGCTCGCCCGCACTGCCCTTGCTTATGCCGGGCAGCCCGAGGATGGCCGCCGCTTCGTCCCTGGGGATGTCGCTCTGCCCCGGCCGTTCGCCCGTCTTGCCCAAGATGACGTGGTCGGCACGCACGTTGCCCAACTCCTGCCGACGAGCACCGGTGCCCATGGCCAGCATCGAGACCAATGCGCCGACGGCGCAGGTGACTCCGACGAGGATGGTCAGGGCGGACGTAGGCCGCTCGACGAGACCCGCGAGGTTCACGCGCAACAAGGCAAGAAACTGGCGCGCGAAGTTCATACGCAAGGGCTAGGGGCGGCCTGCCAGCGCCGCGACGATATTCGATCGGGCGGCCAAGATCGCAGGAATCGCCGCGCTGACGATCGCCGCGAAGACCGCACAGGCCAGGCCGGCCGCGACCACGGTGAGGGGCATCGACAATCCCGGGACGATCTTCGCGGCCAATGGAAAGACCGTCAGGGCCAACCCCAGGCCGCCCGCCGCCGCTGCCATGAAAATCACGAGCGCCTCCGCGAGGATGAAAACAAACACGGCCGCATCGGTAAAGCCCAGCGTCTTCAGCACCCCCAACTCCGGCAGGCGCTCGCGGATGGATTGCATCATCATGGTGGCGGTCGCAAACAGCAGCGCGACGAACACCGCACCAACGATCGAGCGGATGAGGAAGTTGAGGTCACCGATTGATTGCAGCTGAGATTGCGCCAGTTCGCGCATCGATTCGGTGCGAGTTTCGTTCGCTGAATTGGCGAAGCGGCGGTCGATTTCATCGGCCGCGGTCGCCGCCATGGCCGGATCGGCAATCGCCACTTTGAAATGCTTGACCGTGCCCGTGTCCGCAAGACGCGCTTCATCGAAGTAGTCATAGTTGATCAACAGCGTGTCGCCGCTCCCGCCCAGATCGCTGTCGTCGTAGGTGCCGACGACATCGAAAGCCCAGTCGGTCGAACCGGTCTTTTGCGCGGTCTTGGAAAGGAGCGGAATGTGGTCGCCGATCTTCCAGCCGTACTTTTTCGCCAAGCGATCGCGGATGATGGCCGCCGTGCGCAACCGGCGGAACGCCTCGACGTATTCCGGCGCGATCGTAAAACTAAACGCCGAGAGCCAACCCTCGACCGGCCGCACCGCGACGACGCCCAATTTTTGGTCGGGCGATTGATACGTGGCCCCGAACAATTCCACGGGCGCGACGACCTTGACGCCCGGAACCGACTTGATCTGCTCGAGCAGGGACAACGGCAGCGGATCGAACAGCGCCAAACTGCCGTGCACCAAGAGCACATCGGCGCGAGTCTGGCTGATGAGCCGTTCGACGCCCGTTTTCAGACCCTGCAGAACGCCGAACAAGGCGAAGGCGACGCACACCTGTAGAAAGATCAGCACGGTGCGCCCCGGTTTGCGCCAGATGCCGGACCAGACGAGCGGGAGAAATTTCATCGGTTAAGCCACCACGCGGCACCGAATAGCGCCACCATGATGATCGAGGAGACCATTTTGATGAGCGTGCCGAAGAGCAAGCCGATCCACGCGCTCACCCCAACCGCAGTCGAACGCTGAACGCTGTTGCCTGCGGCCAGTTCGCCGAGCAAGGCGCCGACAAAGGGCCCGATCAGCAGCCCCGGCAGTCCGAAAAATACGCCGATCAGTGTGCCTGCCAGAGCGCCTGCGACCGCTTGCTTGCTGGCCCCCACCCGTTTCGCGCCTAGCGCACCGGCGAGCAGGTCGAACGTCAGTCCAACGGCACCAACGAGCGCGATGCCGACCAGCCACCACAGACCCAAATGGCGGTATCCGTCGACGCCTGCAATCAACCAGATGCCTCCGAAGATCAGCGGGATGCCCGGCAACGCCGGCACGATGGCGCCGATCAGGCCGGCCGCGATCAGCGCGGCTCCGATCACATCCAACAGCATGGTCATCACTCGTTACGGGTCTTTTCCGCCCAGCCATAGCGCGAGGTTTCGAACGTACCGGTGGATGTCGGCCAAGGCGGCCGTCTCGCGTAGGATGGCATCGCCCGGTGGCTCGGAGACGAAGCTGGGCGCGCCTGAGCGCGTGTCCCAATTGTAGTCCGCGAAATGATGAAAGGTACTCTGCGCGACGGCGCGGCCGTGGCCGTCGTGCGCTTCGAACGCGACGGCGAGATTGAATATTGCCCCCGTCGCCTGGCTCCTACCGCATGCGATCACTCGCGCTTCCTGGTCGCTCGGCGCGCTCACCGCCCCTTCGTGCGGGTGCGACGGCAGGAAGCGGATGGCGCCGGTCGGGGATGCGGGATTGGAGAGCACTGGGTGCAAGGGCTCTTTGATCTGGATCAGTTGGTAGTCGCCGTTGGCGCCGGAGTGAAAATTGGGCCAAGAGATATTCAGCGTGTAGGGATCGTCGCGTTCGAGCCGTGCCATCGGGTCGATGTTCTTGGTGTGAAAATGATGCGCTGCACCGACCCCGTCGATCGTGCAGATCGACGAACCCAAATCCATGTGATCGCGCGTCACCATCAATCCACGCCCGCTGCGGCGGAAGTTCGAGATGGCCTGGCAATCCTCGGTGGTGAGACCATCCCCGACATCCACGGCGAATAGCCACATCTCATCGAAATCGCTCCGATCCAATGTCGATATCACGGAATCCGGCGCGCGCAGCGGCTCGCGATCGCGTGCGGTGACATCGAACAGCGGCTGCCCCTCGATATCGCGCTCCGTCCGTAGCCTATCCGCCAGCAGGCTGAAACGCGCGATTGACCAATCATCCAGCGTGGCTGGGATCGTAGTCTGCAGCAGGACTTTGATCGCGCGGGTCATCTGTTCAAATTGTATCGAGGTCCGGCTCGAGAATCAGCCGCCGGTTGCGTGCAATTTTTGGCCGTGCTAAGAATTGGCATTCGAGAATTGCGTACCGGGAGTAATGGCATGAAGCTGCTTTCATCCTTGATCATCTGTCTGGCGCTCTCAGCGTGCGCGACGGATTATGCGTCGCAACTTTCGGAACCCGGTTTCGGCTATCGACGTCTCGATTATTCGGAAGACAACGTGGATCCGGCCATGCTCATGAACGGCATCTATGCGTCGAAGCAGCTGAACGGTCCGTCACTGCCCCTGCGGGCGTTTTGCTTGAACGACTATCGTTGTTCGCCACAATCGCCACTGCCCTCGTCCGGGTGGGACCCGTAGGGCGCTCAGGAATCCAATCCGAGTGCCTTGATCAGCTCGGCCGGCGGCCCGTCGAAGCGCGTGAGGGGCACATTGCCGATATAGTTCAAGTCCTTCCGGCCGGCCGGAGTCGAATAGAATCCGCCGGCGGTCAAATCGCGAAACAGCGCGAAGAACTTTGCGGCATCGCCGTTCTCTAGCGCCGCGCTCGATTCCTCGCAGATGTCATCGCAAATCCCATGCTGCGCAGCGCCGCCGAGCTCCGCAAATCCCTTGCCGAAGCGGCGGCCGGCCTCGGTATCCAACCACGCTAATCCATCGTGCACGATTGTCCGGTCTTCCTGGTGACGGGGATACGGCGCACTCACCCATTCATCGATGAAATCGACCACGCCCACCGCCGACGCGCTCGCAGAATGCTCATCCGCAGGAATGATGATATCCGCCAAGATGGCGGCCAAACGCCGTTCAGCCGCCGTGAAAGTCAGTGGCCACAGCTCGCCGGGCCGATAATTCGCGACCAGATTCGGATCCGTGCCGTAGCCTCGCGCCGTCGGCTCGGCGTCGGCGCGCGCGGCGCGGCCGCCCTTCAGCGGCCACGCGGCGCCGGCGGCGAGCACCCACTTGAGCGTCGTGCGCCGATCCATCACAACTCCTTGCGTCGCATGCGCTCGAGAATACGGTCGGACGCGCGCCACGCCAAGGCCATGATGGTGAGCGTGGGATTCTTGTCCGCGTTCGAGGCGAAGACGCCGCCATCGGCGACGATGAGATTATCGACGTCCCAGGTCTGACACCAGGCGTTCGTGACTGACGTGTTGGGATCGGATCCCATGATGGCCCCGCCGACTTCATGGATGATGGACCCACCCGGTGCGATGGCCTTGGCGCCATCGGTCTTCACCTCGCCGTGGACTCGCCCGCCCATCGCCTCGATGATGTCCGCGAAGGTGCGTTGCATGTGGGCGGCCTGGCGCAACTCATGCTCAGACCATTGCCAATGAAAACGCAGCACCGGGATTCCCCATTTGTCCTTCATCGCGGGATCGATCTCGCAATAAGACTGCTCGTTCGGAATCATCTCACCGCGCCCGTCGAAACCGACGAAGGATCCGTAATAGCGGCGCACGTCTTGCTTGAACTTGACCCCGTAGCTGCCGCCGGTCAGCCATTCGAGGCCGGCGCCGGTACCATGCCCCGGCATGCGTTTGCCGCCGCCGAATTCGATGTGGTAGCCGCGCGCGAAATCGAGCTTGCCCGCGTGCTGGTCCTGATACAGCCACCAGGGTACATACATCTGATGGCCGTCCGCGGCGTCCTCATTCAGCGGCGGCAGGCTCTCGAGCAGCGGAATCTGGCCGCTCACGGTGCTGCCGACCGTGTCCATTAAATATCGCCCAAGCTTGCCGCTGGAATTCGCGAGTCCATTCGGAAAGCGCGCGCTCTTGGAGTTGAGCAGAATGCGCACGGACTCGCAGGCGCTCGCCGCCAATATCACCACCCGTGCGGCGGCGTGCTGATGTTTGCCGCTCGTGCGGTCGATGAAACTCACGCCGTTTGCCCGTCCGTTGCGCCCGACCGTGACCTCGTAAACCATGGCGTCGGTTCGAATGTCGAGGTTGCCGCTGGCGAGCGCCGGCGGCAGATGCACGGTGGTCGATTGATAGTTTGCGCGGATGGCGCAGCCGCGTCCGCACGACGTCGCCCACAGACAGGCCGCGCGCTCGTGCATGTCCCGGGCGATGATCTTCTGCGCGCTCGCATTGCCGGGATGCAGGCGTGCCGGTGAATGCGTGAAATCGAGCGGCTGCGTCAGCACCGCGCGATGGCCGGGAATCACTGGTATTCCTAAACGCTTGGCACGCTGCGCGACCAAGAGATCGCTCACCAGCGGCTTCGGCGGCGGCAGCAGGCAGCCCGGTGCGGAATTCGGTGTGTTCTCGAGACCCTCGTTGCTGCCGTACACGCCGATCAGCAACTCGACCTTGTCGTAGTACGGCGCGATGTCTTCATATGAGATGGGCCAATCGAACCCCAATCCGTCACGACTGTTCGGTTTGAAATCGTAGGGACCGTTGCGCAAGCTGATCCGCCCCCAATGGTTCGTGCGGCCGCCCAGCATGCGCGCGCGCCACCACTCGAAGCGGCCTGCATCCTCTTCGCTCGCACGCGCATACGGCTCGCCGGGAACCTCCCACCCACCGTCCACCGTCGCGTCGTAGAATCCAAATGGCTTATCCGGCGTGCTCACCGCAGACAGCGGCGCCAAATCCGGGGTCTGAAACATGGGCGTTTCGATTTCGGGCGTGTACTTGCGCCCGGCCTCGAGCATCAGAACCTTCGCGCCGTCCATGCAGAGCGTATAGGCCGACTGGCCGCCGGCCGCTCCGGAGCCCACCACGATGACATCGTATGCGCTCTTTTGGATTTTCGCGGTCACGAACACGGGCCGCCACACTAACACCGCAGTACCCTCGAGCTCAAACTCACGCGTACGGCCACGTCGATATCAGTCTAGAATGAGGAGGCAGCGGTGCACTCTTGGGAGTGAAAATCATGGTCGACAGCAAAGCGTCCGCGATCACCGCGCGTTCCGAGCACCGATTCCTTGCAGGCGCTGCGTGGGCCCTGGGCCTCGCGCTGTTGCCGATCGCCCGCACCCCGAGCGCTGCCGCCGATCCCCCTCAGGTGCTGTTCAAGGACTTGTTCGTCGCCGTCCAAGAGTCCCAGATCTTTCCCGACGGCAAAGTGTTTCCCGACGCGGTTCCCAAGACGGCGCCGGATGACATCCTCAAGGATTACCACGCCGCGCAGACCAATTCGCCGGCCGCGCTCAGCGCATTCGTCGCAACGCATTTCGCCTTGCCATCGCAGGTCGAAGGCGCGCCCTCGGCGCCCAACCGCACCTCCGTCACCGCACATATCGATGGTCTCTGGGATGCACTGACCCGCAACTCGACTGCCGTGCCGATGTATTCCTCCTTGCTGGCCCTGCCGCAACCCTACGTGGTTCCGGGCGGGCGCTTTCGCGAGATGTACTACTGGGATTCCTACTTCACGATGCTGGGACTCGCCGAAAGCGGCCGGCAGGACCTCGTGGGCGGCATGGTCCGCGACTTCGCCTATCTCATCGACACCTTCGGACACGTGCCGAACGGCGCGCGCACCTATTATCTCAGCCGCTCGCAGCCGCCGTTCTATTTCGAAATGGTCGCACTGACCTCGCCCAATGATCCGGCCGCGGCCTTCGCTGCCTACCTGCCGCAACTGCGGCGTGAATATGCTTTTTGGATGGAGGGTGCCCAGGCCGTGCTCCCCGGCAAGCCGCACCGGCGCGTCGTGGCGATGCCCGACGGATCCGTTCTGAATCGATTCTGGGATGATCGCGACACGCCGCGCGATGAATCCTATCGCGAGGACACGGAACTCGCGCGCGCGAGTAAACGTCCGGCGCCGGAGTTGTATCGCGACATTCGCGCCGCGGCGGAGAGCGGTTGGGATTTTGGGTCGCGCTGGTTTGCCGACGGCCGCACGCGCGCGACCATGGACACGACGGACATCGTTCCGGTGGACCTCAACAGTTTGCTGTTCGGTCTGGAGAACGCCATCCGCGCCGGCTGCGAACGCGGCGGCGACAAAACCTGCGCGGGCGAGTTTGCCGAACGAGCCGCCACGCGGCGCCGCGCGATCGATCACTATCTCTGGGATGCGGACCGGGGCGCCTATCTTGATTATGGCTTGACCGCCGGCGCACACATGCCATTGGTGTCCGCGGCGACTCTGTATCCGCTCTTTGTGTCGCTCGCCTCCGAGGCCCAGGCAGCCGCAGTGGCGAACATCACTGCGCGCGAATTGCTCAAGGCTGGCGGTATCGTCACGACGACTTTGACGACCGGCCAGCAATGGGATTCTCCGAACGGTTGGGCACCCCTGCAATGGATCGCCGTTTCCGGATTGCGCGGCTACGGTGACGCATCTCTGGCGGAGACGATCGCGTGCCGGTGGATGGCGAACGTGAATGAGGTCTACGCGCAAAGCGGCAAGCTGGTCGAAAAATACGATGTGGTCACGGTGGGGCGCAGCGGCGGCGGCGGCGAATACCCGTCGCAGGATGGTTTCGGCTGGACCAATGGCGTCATGCGGAAACTCATGGCGCTGTATCCCGCCGAGGCCGGCGTTGCGTCCCCGGCCGGCTGTCCAGGCTCGAGTCCCGCGCCCAGCTGAGTCTTTGTCATATCACGTGCGCACGCCACACCCGATAGCGTGGCTCCGCGCGGGCCGAGCGTCGCGTCAATACCACACAATCGGTACCCTGGCCGATGCCTAAAGACCTTACTACCGGACCCAATACAGATATAATGTCGCGGCGTTTCCACAAGGGTGGGGACGGGGATGGGATGGCTCACGGTTCTCTGGCTAAGAATCAACCCCCCATTCAGGAAGCAATTCGACCAATAGAGATTGGACCAGATTTCGACAAGGGGAGTTGGTATGACAATTCGACGTTTGCCTCTGCAACGAGGCATTGCTGTAGCAATCGCGATGTCCGGCGTCACCTTGGTCGGCACCAGCCGCGCCGAGGAGACGACTAGCCAGCCGGCGTTGACTGAGATCATCGTGACCGCGCAGAAGCGCGAACAGAATATCCAGGACGTGCCGATCTCGGTCATGGCGGTCTCCGCGCAGCAACTGCAGGACGCCGGCGTCAAGGACATCAAGAATCTGCAGGTCTTGACCCCCGGTGTCACCGTGACCTCGACCACGTCGGAGAACGTGACCACGGCGCGCATTCGCGGCATCGGTACGGTCGGCGATAATCCGGGACTGGAATCCTCCGTCGGTGTGATCATCGACGGCGTGTATCGCGCCCGCAATGGCGTGGGTTTTGGCGACTTGGGAGAACTCGAGCAGATCGAAGTGCTCGAGGGACCGCAAGGCGAATTGTTCGGCAAGAACAACGACGCCGGCGTGATCAATGTCCTGACCAAGCGGCCTTCGATGACCTTTGGCGTGACCGGGGAGGCCACTGTCGGGAACTATAACGATCGCGAAATCTCCGCCTCCGTGACCGGACCCCTCGGCGCCATCTCGGCGGGTCGCTTTTATGCGGGCTACCAGCACCGCGACGGATTTCTCAATGTGGATACCGGCGCCGGCCCGAACTCGGACGACAGAACCGATAACCGCGACGTGTACACCATGCGCGGCCAGTATTTGCTGACGCCGACCGATAAGGTCAGCTTCCTCGTGATCGGCGATTATTCGAAGCGTAACGAGTCGTGCTGCGGCGCCGAGCCGGTGGCTGACTCGCCATTTACGGGGATCGTCAATGCCCTGACGTCGACGCCGGCTCTCGGCGGTACGCCCGGGGTCACCGGTATCGCAAGCCCGCCCCTGTCGCTCAACAGTCGCGAAGGCTATGCCAACCAGCCGATTGCGCAGACAGTTCGCGACATGGGGGTTTCGGCGCAATTCGACTGGGATTTGGATTTTGCCAAGCTGACCTCGATCACCGCGTGGCGCGACAACACTCTCATCGCCGGCAACGATTTCGATTACACGGGTCTTGATTTCGTGCAGGATCCCGCCGGGGAGGGCAATCTGGTCGACTTCAAGCAAACCAGCCAGGAACTGCGCCTGGCCGGCAAGGATGGGCCGCTCAATTGGCTGGTGGGTGGGTTTTTCTCGAGCGAAATCCTGACCTCGAACACGGCCATTTACGCCGGCGACGATTTCGATCTGTACCTGAGCGGCGTCGCCTCGGCCGCCGTGGGACCGCCGAATTTCCTCTTGACCACGGAACTCACCGGCAAGTTTCCCGGCAGCCTGTTCATTCCGGGCGTCTCGGGTGAGGCGGATTCGTACCATGAGACCTCCAAGACGTATGCGTTCTTCACCGACGAGACCTACAACATCGCGCAGGGCTTGGACGTGACCGGCGGTCTGCGTTTCACTTCCACCAAGAAGACGGCGGATTCGACCTATGTCGATCCGGATGGCGGTTCGGCGTGCGGGCAGCTGCTGGCAAACCCCGCGGCCTTCGGGAATCTCTCGAACACACAGGAGCAATTGCTGTACTTCCTCGGATGCGCAACTCCCTTCAACCCATTTTTTGCCGGGAAGTCGACGGCGCAATCGTTGAGCGAAGGTAATGTCGAAGGCACGGTCAAACTCGCGTATCACTTCGACGACGGCGTCATGACCTACCTGTCCTGGTCGAACGGCTACAAGGCGGGCGGATTCAACCTCGCACGCGTCACCACCACGCTGACCGATCTCACGCCGCAATTCGATACCGAGTTCCCGCGCGAATCGGTGGAATCTTATGAATTGGGGATGAAGAGCGAATTGGCCGATCGCACCGTGCGCCTGAACGCCGCGCTGTTTGATCAGCAGTACAAGAATTTTCAGCTGAACACCTATACCGGCCTGCAATTCGTGGTGAGCACGGTGCGGCATGTTGAATCGAAAGGCGCCGAGCTCAGCACGGACTGGGCGACTCCGCTGCGGGGCTTGAGTCTCAGCGGCGGCGTGGTCTATGCCTTTACCAACATCACGGAGTTCGGGGATTCCGCCCCCCTGTTCGCACCCAACCTGGCCACCTCACTCGACCGGTTGAACAATCGGCTGTCATTTTCGCCGCTCTGGTCCGGAGTGGCGTCGGCCACGTATACGGTGCCCATCTCCGGGTCGCTGCAGTTTCACGCCAACCTCAACGAGAAATATAGCTCCTCCTACAACACGGGCTCGGATCTCGATCCGCGGAAACTCCAGGGTGCCTATGGGTTGGTGAACGCCCGGCTCGGTCTGGGCTCTCAGGATGGCAAATGGACCGTCGAACTCTGGGGCAATAACCTGGCCGACAAGCTGTTCTACCAGGTTGCCTTCGATGCGCCCTTCCAAGTCGGCCAGGTCGACGCCTTTCTGGGCGATCCGCGCACCTTCGGCATCACCGCCCGGACGAAGTTTTAAGCAGAGTAATCTCGGCGACGGAGAATACGGCGGGCCCCCGGGCCCGCCTTTTCGGCAGGATGACCATGTAGGCTGACGCTGACAGAAGATTGCCTACGTCGGGAGTTGCCGGACTGCGTCAGCAGCTAAACAATCGTGAGTTCAACGCACTCCTCCACTCACTCGCCCGAGGTTCTTGCATGCCAAAGCAAAATTGGAAGCCGCTCATCCTCGCACTGGTAGCAGTCGCGCTGGTTCCGCTGACTGTGAGCGCTCAGGATCGCCCTCAAGACCACCAAGATCAGAAGCCCGCCGATCATGCCAGGCCGGATGATCACCCGGCGATGAAACAAGATGACCGTCATGATGACAGCCGGCCCGACCCCGCCACCCAGTATCGCCACGATCATCCGCATGCATCGGCCCGTTGCCATGATGGCTTCTTCACCAGCACCCGCGATCGCGGGCGTGCCTGCAGCAAGCATGGCGGGATCGATGTTTGGCTGTCGCTTTAGAGTTTAGGGATCCCGCCGTGATGTATCCGTCCGGCTCTCCTCAGTACTCCTGACGCGTCGGCCGGTACAGAATCTCGTTGATGTCGATATCCGCGGGCTGCTCGATGGCGAAAGCAACCGCGCGCGCGAAGGAATCGGCGGGGACGGCGACCTGGGCGTAAAACTTCCTGGTAGCGTCGGCGACGTCGGCTTCGGTGATGCTGTCCGTCAGCTCGGTATCGACCGCTCCGGGGGAGATCACGGTCGTGCGGATGTCGAACGGCTTCACTTCCTGGCGAAGGCCCTCGGAGATGACTCGTACGGCATGCTTGGTCGCTGCGTAGACCGCTCCTCCGGCTCTGACTTTGTGGCCGGCGACTGAGGAGACGTTGATGATGTGGCCGGACCTTTGTGCCTGCATGGTCGGCAGCACGGCGCCGATGCCGTAGAGCACGCCTTTGATGTTGACGTCGATGGTGCGGTTCCAATCGTCGATCTTGCGCCGGTCGAGTGGTGACTGGGGCATGAGCCCGGCGTTGTTGATGAGCACGTCGACTCTGCCGTAGGTCAGGACAGCGCTGTCCACGAGTCGCTGCACCTGGTCGAAGTGGGTCACGTCAGTCGCGACCGCGATGGCTCGCCCGCCTGCGCCGATCAATTCCCGCGCGAGCGCTTGTATGCGGTCGGTCCGGCGCGCGCCGAGCACGATGCTCGCGCCCAGGGACGAAAGATGGCGTGCGGCGGCTTCGCCGAGGCCGCTGCTCGCGCCGGTGATGATGACGATCTTGCCGTCGATGTTGGTACTCATCAGTTCTCCAGGCTACCATTTAAACTGGTATGTCCAACAAAGAAAAAGACCTCACTCGCCGCGAGTTCGTGGCCAATACCGGAACTGTCACACTCGGCGCGATCGCCGCGGCGGGCGCCCCGTTGATCGTGCCGCGTCGCGTGCTCGGCGGCACCGGCCATCGGGCGCCGAGCGATACTGTGAACCTTGCCATCGTCGGCTTCGGCAACATGGGTTCGCAAAATGCCCTGGCTCTCGCGCAAACCGAACACATCGGCGCGGTCTGCGACGTCGATCTCGCCTACAGCGAGCACCAATTGGGTCGGCGCTTGACGCGCGATGGCAATGCCCAACCCGAGGGTGAGAAGCTCGAGCAGCAGTTTCGCAAGGCCCGCCGCTACGCTGACTTTCGCGTAATGCTCGCTCAGGAGAAACACATCGATGCCGTGCTGATTGCAACGCCCGACCACCTGCATGCGGTGATCGCGAAGGCTGCCATGGACCTCGGCAAGCATGTCTATGTGCAAAAACCGCTGACCTTCTCGGTGCATGAGGCCCGCGTGTTGCGCCAGACCGCGCTTGCCAAGCCCAAGCTCGTGACCCAGATGGGAAACCAGGGACACTCCAGCGAAGGCGCGAGACTCATCAACGAGTGGATTCAGGCCGGTATCATCGGTGCCGTCAACGACGTGCACGTCTGGACCAATCGCCCGATCGTCTACTGGCCGCAAGGGCTGCCCCGCCCCAGCGCAGCGCCCGCACCGGACTTCTCCCGCCCCTTCACCAATCCCTGGACATACGACCATGTTCAAGACGTGCTCGCCGCGGCGATGGGTGCCGGTGGGTCGCCGCCGCACGGTCTGGACTGGAATCTTTTTGTCGGTCCCGTCGCGGAGGATATTCCCTATCATCCGATCTATCACCCCTTCAATTGGCGCGGCTGGACCGACTTCGGTGTCGGCGCACTCGGCGACATGGGCGCGCACCTGATTGACCACCCTTTCTGGGCCTTGGGCCTCGATTTCCCCACCAGCATCGAGGCGACGTCGACTGCCTGGGGTACGATGCGCCTGCCACCGCTCGATTCCACCGCGCCCTCCGACACCCCGTCCGGTTCGCCAAGGCGCCAACCCGTGTCCTATCCGATCGCAACCAGCGTGCACTACCAATTCGCCGCGCGCGGCGAACAACCTCCCGTGAAGCTGCACTGGACGGATGGTGGGATTTTGCCCTTCCGGCCGGACGGCTTGCCGGACGACGTCGATCTTCAGAGCGACGGCGGCGTGGTCTTTGTCGGCGAAAAAGGGTTGCTCGTGCACGGCACTTACGGCAAGAATCCGCAGCTCTACCCGCGCTCGCTGATGGAACGGGCGGCTCTCGTGCCCAAGAGTATTCCGCGAATCGAGTGGAGCCATGAGCTCAACTGGGCCAAAGCGATTCGTGGCGAGGCCACGGCGAGTTCTCCATTGGAATATGCCGCTCGGCTGACCGAGACGATGCTGCTCGGACTCGTCGCGCTGCGCGCCGGGCAGGGACAGAAAGTTCTTTATGATGGAGAACGCGGGCAGATCACCAACCTGCCCGAGGCGAACCAGTACTTGACGCGCAACTATCGCGCTGGCTGGGCAATATGACTGGCGCGGAGCGGCCTTGGAGGAAGCAGGGAATATGCGTTTGGCAATCGGCGTTAAAAACTTTTTGGTTTTTGGGTTCGCGCTATTTTATATTTTTCTGCTCGCGTGGCCGGTGGAGTATTGCCTTACCAGAAAGTGCAGCGGGCCGGATCTCGATGCTTTTATGCCCGCCTTTATGTTCAGCATCATCGGCATTCCCGCGGTCTTAGCTTGCATCTTCATAATTCTCAAGAAAATTTGGCCGGAATCGGTTGTCGTCCGGCGGACAGAAAGAGGTGTTTGGATTTTGTTGGCAGTTGTGGCTATTGGCGGTCCCGTGTACCTCGGTTATCGGTCACACGGGTCCCACCTCATCCGTACGGTACCGCCGCCGCCCGGCCGTTGAAGTTGACTCCAATGAATGCGCGCGCGATTCCCGGTGTACGCTGAGGGCGATTGAAGCGACTGCGGGAATAGAAACTGGGATGCCTCGGCACGCAGATCGAAGCCAAGACCAAGATTTTCTTGGGAAACTTCCCAGAATATGTTAAGCGCGCGTTTACAGCGGCTGTGGGTCGTGAGAT
>Ga0209611_10000111_pt1 | contig 92414 bp, 85 predicted proteins | sample S1TSphgellanicum_3_FD_187693 | JGI IMG/M metagenome (GOLD analysis project Ga0209611, IMG submission 187693) | Host-associated microbial communities from peat moss isolated from Minnesota, USA - S1T2_Fc - Sphagnum magellanicum MG (SPAdes) (version 2) | ecosystem: Host-associated > Plants > Peat... | reverse complement strand
TCGCCGAGGTCGACGTGACCATGTTCCCGATCCTGAATCCCGACGGACTCTTGAAAAACCTGCGCCATAACGCGGACGGCATCGACCTCAACCGCGATTACCGCGACTCGAAGTCGCTGGAAATTCTCAGCCACATCACCGTGCTGCAGTCGCTCGGGCGCTTCAACGCGGCCATGATGCTGCACGAGGACTACGAGGGCATCGGCGCCTATCTCTACGAGCTCAACGACGAGCTGCGCCCCACGCTCGGCAACGAAATCATCGCCGCGATGGGCCGCCACGTGCCGATCGACCAGCGGCCCGAGATCGAGGAAGCCCCGGCCCACGGCGGCGTCCTCTCGCGCAAGGACCTCATCGCCAAGTTCGGCCCCATCGAGGAGCGCAAGGAGTGGCCCGAGGCGATCTACCTCATGCTGAACCACACCCGCGTCGCCTACACCACCGAGACGCCGAAGCCGTTCCCCCTCCCCGCCCGCGTCGCCGCGCAAATCGCCGCCGTCGAAGTCCTCCGCGATGCCGTGCTCCAGGCGAAATAGGTGCTACAAGGCATCGCCGAAAAATATTTTAAGCGCTCGATGGCAGATAGGAGATGCAGAGCTACCGCTCTTTGCCTGGGCGTGCCATAGTAGCGGGATGACCAACCCGCTTGTCCAAATGCCCAACTCCGCGCAATCGCGGCCCAGCGTTTGTGTCACAAAATTCCTTCGCCTGTCACGCCCCGCACGCCCCATTCGCTTATTTTTCACATCGCGATGCGCATTTATATCCTGCGCAGCCAAAATCTCCTAAAATTCCGTGCGGACGTAACACGCCGCGCTAAACTAAAACATGGCTGTAATCCACAACGTCATCCTCGATTGGTCCGGCACTCTGGTCGATGACTTCGGCCCGGTGCTCGAGGCGTCCAACGAGATCTTCAAGCAGTATGGCAAGCCGGTCTGGAGCGCCGACGAGTTCCGGGAGAAGTTCTACCTCCCGTTCACCGACTTCTACAAAGAGTACCTGCCCGAGCTGCCGCTGCCCGAGCTCGACCATCACTACCACACCGCGTTCAAGCTGCTGCAGACCGGCATCGCCCTGCTGCCGCACGCGCAGGAGTTCCTCGACTACCTGCGCGAGCGCGAACTGCCCACGTTCCTCCTGAGCACGATCCACCACGAGCACTTCGAGACGCAGGGTGCGCGCCTCAACGTGAAGCAGTACTTCCGGCAGGCCTACACGCAGGCGCTCGACAAGCGCAAGGTCATCCTGCACCTGCTAGCCGACCACAACCTCAACGCCGACGAGACCATCTTCATCGGCGACATGGTCCACGACATCGAGACGGCGCGGCACGCCGGCGTGGTGAGCTGCGCCGTGCTCACCGGCTACGATTCGTTGGGAAAACTCAAGGGCGCGAACCCGGACCTGCTCTTCCGCAACCTGCGCGAGGTGCGCGACTTTCTCGACCGGCATCGCGGCGTCGCGGCGCATCCGCCGATCGCCACGGTCGGCGCGCTCATCTTTAACACGCAGGGCGAGGTGCTCATGATCCGCACGCACAAGTGGAGCCACAAGTGGGGCATTCCCGGTGGCAAGATCAAGCCGAACGAGCCTTCCGACGACGCGCTGCGCCGCGAGGTGCTCGAGGAAACCGGGCTGAAGCTGCGCGACATCCGCTTCGAGCTGGTGCAGGACTGCATCGAGCCGCCCGAGTTCTACAAGAAGGCGCACTTCCTTCTGCTCAACTACACCGCGACGGCCGAGGGCACCGCGGTGCAACTCAATGACGAGGCCGAGGACCATCGCTGGCTCTCGCTGGACGACGCGGCGAAGCTCGATCTCAACGGCCCCACCCGCGTCCTGCTCGATTATGTCCGATCTCATCCGCATCGTTGACTTCGAGGTCCACGCGCACATCGGCGTGACCGAGGAGGAACGCCGCAACGCGCAGCGCCTGCTCATCACGCTGGAGATGACCGTTGCCTCGTTCGCCCACGCGGCCAGGACGGACGACCTCGCGCGCACGGTCAATTACTACGACGTGGCGCAGCGCCTGGCGCTGATCACCGCGAAGCGCCCGCGCAAACTGCTCGAGACCCTGGCCGAGGATATCGCCGCGGAAGTGCTCAAGAACTACCCGATGCAGAAGCTCGCGCTGGAGATCAAGAAGTTCATCCTGCCGGGAACGCAGTACGTCTCCGTCAGGATCGAGCGGCCCGCGCTGGCCGAGGGAAGCTAGAGCCGGATTTCGCCCGAGAAGACCTCGGTCGCGGGACCGGTCAGCGTCACGTGCGCGAAGCCGTTGTCCCGCGCCTGCGCGTCGACGGTGAGCACGTCGCCGCCGCGGACCTTAACACAGAGCGGTAGCGGCAGCTTTCGCACGAGATGCGTCAGCAGCGCGGCGGCAACGACGCCCGTGCCGCAGGCCAGCGTCTCGTCCTCCACGCCACGTTCGTAGGTGCGAACGATGAGCTTCCCGGAGTCGGTTACCTGCACGAAGTTGACGTTGGTCCCGCGCGGGAAGACCGGACTGCGGCGAATGGCCCGGCCCTGCGCGACGACCTCCGCCGTCTCCGCGTCGGGCACATAGACCACCGCGTGGGGCACGCCGGTATTCATGAAATGATACTCGATCTCACCCCAACCAAAGTCAGCGCGCTGATGCAGCTTCGCCTCCGTCGGCGCGGTCAGCCCGATGCGCACTTCGTCACCGACATACTCGCCGGTGATCAGTCCGGCGGGCGTCGTGAAGGTAACGCGCTCGGCGTTCACCCGCCGCAGCGGATGCACGAACCGCGCGAAGCAGCGCGCGCCGTTGCCGCACATCTCGGCCTCGCCGCCGTCGGCGTTGTAATAGCGCATCCGGAAATCGACTTCCGGTTGATCCGCCGGTTCCACCGCCAGCAGGCCATCGGCGCCGATCCCAAAATGGCGGTCGCAAAGCCTGGCAATCTGCGCCGTCGTGAGCGCGTGCTGGAGGGCTCGATTGTCGATGACGACAAAGTCGTTGCCGGCACCGCTCATCTTGACGAAGGAAAGGTTGTCCATGGGGAGGTTAACTGTAACGGCATCGCGGGCGCATGCAAAGTCCCGAGGTCGCCCGGCGGCTCACTTCGTTTCCTGGACCTTTACCCAGTCGGGCTTGTTCACGACCGCGCCGGAATCGATCATCCGCAGCAACGCAGAGATGAAGGCATCGGGGCTGAGTTCCGCCCGGAACTTTTCCAGGATTGCGTAATCAGAGGCGGACAGCCGCAAAACGAGCTCCTTCTGCTCGTCGGACGCATCCCGTGGTTTCTGCATAATACTTGGATGACTAATTGGTCAAATAAGTTCGAAATAAGATTAAGAGAGATTCATCTGATAAAATGCCCTTGTCAACGCGCCCGCGCGTGGGTAATACAAGCTTGTTACGATCGCCATGGTTTAGGGGAAGGCGCATATGCCCTTGCAGATTCTTGCCAACGCTGCGTCCTTGAGTGACGTGCTGCCGGACTTTGACGCCAGTGGTCATCTTCCCGTGGGTATTCACGCGGTCACGCTTCCCGCGCTCTACCGCGCCGTCCGCTTCAATGAGCATCGCCGCAAGATGTGGCTGCAGCTTTCCAGTTTCCTCATTGAGCCTGTCCTCAAACACACGTTCACCGCCGTCTACATCGGCGGCGGCTTTGTCTCCAACAAGGCTCACCCGGCCGACATCGATCTCGTGCTGGAAACGGCCAGCCCCTACGGACCGGAAGCCTTTGAGGCCGTCGCGCCGTTCTTCGTCACGGGCCTCGAGAAGATCGAGTTGATCTACGGCGTCCATCTCCAATTCTGGATGCGCGGCGCGCCCTCGGGACTGAGCGACTATCGCACCTTCTTCCAATACGACCGCCCGAGCAACTTCACGCCCGTGCTCAACCCCTCGCGCGGCGTCGTGCGCGTGGATCTCACCCACGCCGACACGCTCAACCGGCTGCGTCGTTACATTCGTGGAGAAAATACCGCTGCCGTGCCCCTCAGCGAACCGGCTGCCACCCAAACTCCCGCCAACGCAATCGAGTCCCTGCGCGGCCTCAAGCGCACGCTTGGCATCATGTCCGTGAATTCCCCCAAGATGATCGTCCTGGCCGATCCTCAGGGACGGATCGAGTGGGTGAACGACAGCTTCGTCCGGACCTGCGGCTACACGCTGGAAGAAGCGCGCGGCCAAAAGCCCGGCGAATTGCTACAGGGCCCGGCCACCGAGCGCGAAACGATCCAACGCCTGCACAGCGCTGTGGCCGAAGCGCAGGAATGCACCTGCCAGATCGTCAACTACCGCAAGGACGGAACGCCCTACGCCGTGCAAGTCATGCTCTCGCCTCTGTACGAGGGCGGTAAGCTGGCGGGCTTCCTCGCCGTGGAAGAAGACTTGGGCGTATCGGCAAGCGCGCAAGGCCTCCTCGAGAACCGCAAGGTTGCAGCCTGAGAGTGGCGCCGCGAGTCGAACGCCCGAACCCATTTTGGAAAACCGTCAGTGGTGACCCCGCCCGGAATTGAACCGGGATAGTCGGTTTAGGAAACCGATGCTCTATCCATTTGAGCTACAGGGTCGTCATCTGGGCTGGGTATTTTCGCCGCGTCGGGCGTCCGTATCAAGAACTCAGTTCGGCTTGCGGTCCAGCCGGGCGCGCAGCCAGCGGTCGATTCGTGCCAGCGCCTGCGCCTTGTCGTAGTCGTGCAGGAGCAGGTGGTAGGACTCGGGAAAGAGTTCGCTTTCCTTGTCGCGGCTGCCGAGGCGCGCGATGAACTCTTCCACCCGCTGGGTCGAGATGTAAACGTCGTGCTGCGGGTAGATGACCAGGACAGGAACGGTGATTCGCCGCGCGGCCTCCATGCAGCCGCCCAATAAATCGAAGAGGCACTTGAAAAAGCGGAAGGTGAAAGACGTGATCCGGTGCGAGGCACCCTCGAACCACTCGCGATGCGCGGGATCGCGCGTCACCCAGAATTTCGGATCGTTCGGGTCCTGGCGCTTGGTGTACTTGCCCACGTCCACGCGGCGCGTCGGAGCAAAAAAATGGAAGAAGTGGAAAACGAAGCGGCGAAACCAACTCGGCTTGCCCGGCACGGCGATGACCGGCGACGCGAGGATCAATCCCACCGGCTGATCAACTTGATCAGCGTCTGCGACGAAGCGCGTCAGCAAGGCCGCCCCCATGCTCTCGCCGTAATAGTAGACCGGCGTGCCGGGATGTTGTCCCCGAACCAAGGCGAAGAACGCACGCAAGTCGGCGTACCACTGTTCGAGCGAAGCCAGGTCGCCCCGCCGCGCCGCGACCGGATCGTTCCCCTGCCCGCGCAGCTCCGGCGCGTAGGTCGTGATGCCCTCGGCCGTGAGATGACTTCCGAGCGGCTCATAATCGAGCGCCGCGCCGCTCAGGCCGTGCACCGCGATGACGATGGCGCGTGGTGGCTGCGTTTCGGATTCCCACCGCGAGTACAAAAACCGCTCGCCATCGGGCGCGGTCCATTCGTCTTGAACGAAAGTCGTGTTCATCGTCTATTGTTCAACTGCAAGCGGCGGAGATCAATCTCCCACCTCTCCATGCGAAGGCGGCGGTTTGAGCTGGTAGGTCACTTCGCCTGACTCGTTTTCAATCGGGCCGGTCTCCTCGCCGCTCTCGGGCAAATCGCCTTCCTGCTCGTCTTCGATTTGCGGGCCGCGCTTCTTGAGGCGGGCGAAGAAGTCGACGATGGTCTCGGCGAGCTTGGGGCCGATGCCTTCGACCGCTGAGATTTCCTCGGCTGTCGCCTGCTTGAGCTTCTCGATGCCAAATTCACGCAGGAGGATCTTTTTGCGGTTCTCGCTCACGCCAGGGCAATCGTCGAGAATGCTTTCGCTGATGCGCTGCTTCATCAGGATTTGGTGGTAGCCGTTGGCGAAGCGGTGCGCCTCGTCACGGATGCGCTGGAGCAACCGGATCGCGCCGGAGGAATGGTCGATCACCAGCGGCTCGCTGATGCCGGGCCGGAAGATTTCCTCGCGCTCCTTGGCGAGGCCGATGACCGGCAGATCGTCGAGGCCCAGGGCCTTGAGCTCCGTCTTCGCGCTGCTGAGCTGGCCTTTGCCGCCATCGACCACGACGAGGCTCGGACGACGGATGCCTTCATTGAGCACGCGCGAGTAGCGACGGCGCACCACTTCGGCCATGCTGGCAAAGTCGTCCTGGCCTTCGACCGTCTTGATACGATAGCGGCGGTAGTTGGAGCGGTCCGGCTTGCCGTTCGAAAAGCAGACCATCGACGCGACCTTGTGCGTGGTGGAGATATTCGAGATGTCGAAGCACTCGACGATGTGCGGCGGCGCCGCCAGGCCAAGCGCCTCCTGCAGCGCCGTCATGTCCTCAGTCGGGCGCACCGTGGTGACGAACTGCCGGGCGAAGCGCTTGGTCGGCTGCGTCGTGCGCTTGAGGTCGGAGAGCAGGTTGCGGATTTCGGCCGCGCGCTCGAAGTCGAGCCGCGTCGCGGCCGCTTCCATCTCGCGCTTGAACTCGTCGAGCATCTCCTTGGACGCGCCGTCCAAAAAGTCGCACGCTTCCTTCACTTTCGCGATGTAGCCGGCGCGCGTGATCTTGTTCACGCACGGCGCGGAGCAGTTCTTGATGATGTGCTGCAGGCAATGGCGGTAGTCGATCTCGGTGGGAAGATCGGGACGGCAGGTGCGGATGTGGAACTTCTTGCGCAGAAGACTGAGCGTCTTGCGCAGCGAACCGGAGTGCGCGAACGGGCCGAAGTAGCGCGCGCCGTCGTCCTTACGCACCCGCGTCAGCGTGAAACGCGGAAACGGGTCGTTGAGATTGCAGCGCACGAGCAGGAAGCGCTTGTCGTCGCGGAAGCTGATGTTGTAGCGGGGACGGTATTCCTTGATCAGTTTGCCCTCGAGCAAAAGCGACTCGGGCTCGCTCTTTACCGTGTGCGTCTCGAAGTCCCAGATGGAATCGACCAGCGCCAGCGTCTTGGGATCAGCGGTAAACCGGCGCGAGGGCTGAAAGTAATTGCTGACGCGCTTGTTCAGGTCGCGCGCCTTGCCCACATAGATCACGCGGTTGAAGCGATCCTTGAAAAGGTACACGCCAGGCCTGTGCGGCAAGTCGCGCACCTTGGGCATGAGATCGGGCTTTTCAGCGGCCATTCCTTAGTATGCCACAGGGCGCAAGCAGGGCCAGAGCCCGGAGCGATGGGAAAATGATTTGAACCGCTTTCCTGTTCCGTGCGTCTCGAGCTTGTGGTAGCTTCGCCGGACATGTCGCTGGAGACGCATACCCATACCGAGCAGGAGTCCACCGCCCTTCGCCAGTTTGTTCCGCGGAACAAGAGGAAAATCCTGGTCTGCTTTCCACGCTATAGCTACAGCTTCGGCACGTTCAACCATGCGTTCCCGATCATGGGCGACGTGAAGGGCTTCATGCCGCCGCAGGGCATTCTGGTCATCACGGCGCTGATTCCGAAGGAGTGGGAGATTCGCTTCATCGACGAGAACGTGAACCGAGCGCAGCCGGAGGATTTCGCGTGGGCCGACGCGGTCTTTGTCTCGGGCATGCACATTCAGCGCACTCGCATCCACGACATCACGAGGCGCGCGCATGACGCGGGCAAGGTCGTCGCGCTGGGCGGGCCGTCGGTATCGTCCGCACCCGAATACTATCCCGATGTCGATATCCTGCATTGCGGCGAGGCCGGCGATGCGACCCTGCGCGTCTTCCAACGGCTTGACGAAACGGTCGAGCGGCCCGAGCAGCAGATCGTTTTCCGCACGGTCGAGAAGCTGCCGATGTCGGACTTTCCGGTGCCGGCGTACAACCGGATCAACATCCGCGATTACCTGCTCGGCTCGGTGCAGTTCTCCAGCGGCTGTCCGTTTACCTGCGAGTTCTGCGACATCCCTACGCTCTACGGGCGCAATCCGCGCTTGAAGACGCCGGAGCAAGTGGTGGCGGAACTGGACGAACTGGCCGACGGAGGCTGCGTCTCGGTCTACTTCGTCGACGACAATTTCACCGGCAATCCGAAGGCGGCCGAGGCGCTGCTGGACGCCCTGATCGAGTGGCAAAAGCGGCGCGATTGCCAGGTGCGGCTCGCCTGCGAGGCGACGCTGAACATGGCCGGCCACACGCGCATCCTCGAGAAAATGCAGCAGGCGTTTTTCACCAACTGTTTCTTCGGCATCGAGACGCCGGACCCGACCGCGCTCAAGGCGATGAAGAAGGGCCAGAACATGCGCATGCCGATTCTTGACGCGATCAAGACGGTGAACAAATACGGCATCGAGGCCGCGTCGGGCATCATCATGGGCCTCGACACCGATACGGACGACACGCCGCAGGCGCTGATGGACTTCGCCGACATGTCGGGCATCCCGATCATGACGGTGAACATCCTTTTCGCGTTGCCGAACACCGCGCTCTACACGCGCCTGCAGAAGGACAATCGCGTGCTGTCCAGCGAGGAGGCGGAGAACCGCGACTCGAACATCGTCTTTCTGCAGCCGTACGAGAAGGTGGTCAAGAACTGGCAGAAGGTGATCGCCTACGTTTTCGGTCCCGAGCAGCTTTACGCCCGCTACGCCTACAACGCGATTCATACCTACCCGAACCGCATCAAGCCGAAGAATCCGGCCAAGCAGGCGACGTGGTACAACATCACGCGCGCGCTCAAGATTTTTGGGCGCATCATCTGGCGCATTGGGGTAAAGAGTGATTATCGCCGTCATTTCTGGAAGATGGCTTGGCATGAGTTGAAGCAGGGCAACGTCGAGACGATGTTTCAGGTCGCGATGGTCGCGCACCATCTCATCACCTACGCCCGCGAGTGCACCGAGGGCAAGATGCAGTCGTCGAACTACTCGATCCGCCGCGTCGAGGACGAGCGGGAGAAGGAAGCGCTGGCGGCGGCGTAGACCTCGTTGTCCGGCTCTAGAGAATACCTGTCACGCTGGCGTTTGCGTCCAGCAACTTCACGACAGCCGGCACGTTTGGATCGCTACGGGGATCGAGATTTCGCATTTCCTGCAAATGCTGGGCGCGGGCATCGGCATCGAGCTGCGCAACCTTGGCGACCTGCTCCTTCGTCATGATCCAGTCGGCGGGCAGCATAGCGCGACAGGTCGTACAAACAGCGGAGCGTCGGTCCACGACCAATGCGTGGCACTGAGGGCAACGTTTGGGCGGGAGCGCGGAGTCCATGATCCTCTCACGGTGCCAATCGCCCGGTCTGGCGCTTTACCATCTCGACGAGGCTTTCCTTTTGCGGGAGGCCGAGGACTTCCTCGATCTTTTGCGTGACGGCCGGCATGCCGAACGGCTTGGAGAGAAGCGCATCGAATCCCGCCGCCTTCCCCTGCTCCACCAGCTTGGCGTCGAAGAGGCCGCTGATGAGGATGTACTTGGCGTTGGGGAAGCGCGGGACGAGCTTTTTCTTCAAGGTCAGCCCGTTGTCGCCGGGCATGTTGTAGTCGATGAGAAAAACGAGCGGGCCGTTGCTCGGCGGCAGGATGCGCAGGGTGGATTCCGCGTCGAGGAAACACGTCACCGCGAATCGCAGCCGCAACCAGTCGCGCAGCAGGTTGTTGGTCTCGACGTTGTCCTCGACGATGACGATGTGGAGAGCGGAATCTTCGGTCGGCATGTTGTCGCGGGAGCGGCCCAGTCCCGCGATTATATCCGCGAACGCTCAACCTGCAATGGAAAGCAGGCCGGAAATGTTGTCCTCGAGGATGCGAGCATCGAAGGGCTTGAGCATGAGGGCGTCGAGCCCGAGTTCCCGCGTCTTCTCCACCATGTCGAGGCTCATCTCCCCGGTAATGAGGATGTACTTCGCGGCTGGGAACTGCTCGCGCAGCTCCTTGAAAAGCGCGATGCCGTCCTTGCCGGGAAGCCGGTAATCGATGATGAAAACGCCGACACCGCGGAAGTGCTCGGTTGCGGCCAGCGCATCCTCGGCGCTCTCGAAAGTCTGCACGATGTTCTTGTCACCGAGGAACGCATCGAGGGCGCCTCCGATGTACGGATCGTCCTCAATCACGACAATGCTCTGATCTTTGATTTGGCGGGGCACACCGACAAAATAGTGCGATGGTCAATTATCTCAAGCACATTTATCGCGTGCTCGAACTTAAGCTGTTCTGCGGCTGCGATTAATACGACACGATCATACAAAATAAAGCTGACTTGGATATGGATGTATAGCATCCCACCCCGCGGCCAACAAAAAACCCGGGCTGTTTCCAGCCCGGGTTTTCTGATGGTTCGTGAAGGGACGAACGACTTGGACTCGCTTAGTAGTCCATGCCGCCCATGCCACCCATGCCGCCGCCGTGGCCGCCAGGGGCCGCGGGCTTCTCCTTCTCGGGCAGCTCGGTCACGACGCATTCGGTCGTGAGGAGCAGGCCGCTGATGGAGGCCGCATTCTGCAGCGCGGAGCGGGTCACCTTGGTCGGGTCGACGACGCCGGCCTTCACCAGGTCGACGTACTCGCCGGTCGCAACGTTGTAACCTTCGTTACCCTTGCGGCCCTTGACCTCGTTGACGACGACGGAGCCTTCGCCACCGGCGTTCTCGACGAGCGTGCGCAGGGGCTGCTCGATCGCACGGCGGATGATGCCGGCGCCAATCGCCTCGTCACCGGTGAGCTCGAGCTTATCCAGGGCCTTCTGGGCGCGGATGAGCGCGACACCGCCGCCAGGGACGATGCCTTCTTCAACCGCGGCGCGAGTCGCGTGGAGCGCGTCCTCGACACGGGCCTTCTTTTCCTTCAGCGCGGTCTCGGTCGCGGCGCCAACATTGATGACGGCGACACCACCGGCCAGCTTGGCCAGGCGTTCCTGCAGCTTTTCCTTGTCGTAGTCCGAGGTGGTTTCCTCGATCTGGCGGCGGATCTGCGAGACACGGCCCTGGATGTCGGCGTTCTTGCCTTCACCCTCGATGATCGTGGTGTTTTCCTTGTCGACGACGAGCCGCTTGGCGCGGCCGAGGTCATCGAGGCCCACGTTCTCGAGCTTGATGCCGAGGTCTTCGCTGAGCAGACGGCCACCGGTGAGGATGGCGATGTCTTCGAGCATGGCCTTGCGGCGGTCACCGAAGCCCGGAGCCTTGACGGCGCAGACCTGGATGGTGCCACGGAGCTTGTTCACCACGAGCGTCGCGAGGGCTTCGCCTTCCACTTCCTCAGCGATGATGAGGAGCGGGCGGCCGGCCTTGGCGATCTTCTCGAGCAGAGGCAGCATGTCCTTGAGGTTGCTGATCTTCTTCTCGTGAATGAGGATGTAGGCGTTCTCGAGAACGGCTTCGAGGTCCTCGGCGTTGGTCACGAAGTACGGCGAGAGGTAACCCTTGTCGAACTGCATGCCCTCGACGACGTCGAGCGACGTTTCGATGCCCTTGGCTTCCTCAACCGTGACGGTGCCGTCCTTGCCGACCTTGTCCAGCGCGTCGGCGATGATCTCGCCGATCGTGGTGTCCCAGTTGGCGGAGACGGTCGCGACCTGCTTGATCTCTTCCTTGTCCTTCACCTTTTTGGAGATGCGGGCGAGTTCGTCCGTGATCGCCGCGACGGCCTTGTCGATGCCGCGCTGCAGTCCGGTCGGGTTCGCACCGGCGGTGACGTTCTTGAGGCCTTCCTTGTAGATGGCTTCCGCGAGCACGGTCGCCGTGGTGGTGCCGTCGCCGGCGGTGTCGCTGGTCTTGGAGGCGACTTCGCGCACGAGCTGGGCGCCGATGTTCTCGTAGGGATCCTCGAGCTCAATCTCCTTGGCGACGGTGACGCCGTCCTTGGTGATCGTCGGGGAACCGAATTTCTTGTCGAGGACGACGTTGCGTCCGCGCGGTCCGAGCGTGGCCTTGACGGCGCGGCTCAGTTTTTCGACGCCGCGCAGCAATGCGTGCCGGGCGTGTTCGTCGAACTGAAGTTGTTTAGCTGCCATAATGTTTTCCTTTGTTCTTAAGTTTTTGTGTCAGATAAGCGAATGGGGCGAATCAGCCGTATCGATTAGCGAATAACCGAACCAGCCGAACCAGCCGTACTAGGCCAGAATGCCGAGGATGTCGTCCTCGCGCAGAACCTGGTACGAGCTGCCGTCGATCTTGATCTCGGTGCCGCCGTACTTGCTGATAAGAACGCGGTCGCCGACCTTGACTTCGAACGGCTGCTTCTTGCCTTCGTCGTCAACCTTGCCGGTGCCGATCGCGATGACTTTCGCTTCCTGGGGTTTTTCCTTGGCGGTATCGGGAATGATGATTCCGCCTTTTTTAACTTCGCCCTCCTCGATCGGCTGCACGAGCACCCGGTCGCCGAGGGGACGGAATGATGGGGTTGCCATGTTATTGTCTCCTTTCGTGTTGGTTGTGTTTTCTGAAAGTCGTCCCGGATTTTTTAGGTATGGCGGGGCCTTCCCCGGGGGAAGGTCACCACGGCCATTCCGGTTATCCGGGATGACACTGCTTTAAATTATTTTTCGGTGACGGCGATCACGTTCGCTGCGACAACGACATGCTTGGTGGTCTCTCCATCCATCAGGAGGATAAACTCGCCGTTCTCGGTCCAGGCAATCGATTCGGCCGAGGCCTGAATGGATTTTCCGTCAGCATAATTGATGACGTAATTTTTCTGAGGCGCTGCTTCTACTGTTGTTTCGTCAGCCATAGTTCCTTTTGGTTGGTTTGTGACCCTAGCAAAGTCTCTTTCCTCTGGGTAGCCCGGACAACTTGTTGTCCGGGTGACCGAAGGTCACAAGAAGCAGCAACTGAACTTCGTTTCGAACGTCTCCGGCTGCTTCTTGCGCGCTTCGCGCGCCGGGACAACAAGTTGTCCCGGCTACCCGCGTTGGTTATTTCTTCTTCTTTTCGTCCTTGTCGACCATCTCGAAGTCGGCGTCGACCACGTCGTCGCCGGTCTTGGCTTCGCTGGCGCCCGGGGGCGGCGTCTGCGCGCCGGGAGCGCCTTCGGCAGAGCCGTGGGCGGCACCGGCGCCGGCACCCGTGGCCGCGGCGGCCTGCTTGTAAAGCTCCTCGGAAGCGGCGCTGACCTTGGCGTTGAGGCTTTCCATCGCCGCCTTGATCGCGTCGAGGTCTTCGCCCTTGAGCGCTTCCTTGACCTTGTCGATCTCGGCCTGGATTTCAGCTTTCTTGGCCGCGTCGACCTTGTCGCCGAGATCCTTCAGCATCTTTTCCGCGCCGTAGGCGGTCGAGTCGGCGCTGTTGCGCAGCTCGATCTTTTCCTTGGCCTTCTTGTCCTCCTCGGCGTGGGCCTCGGCGTCCTTGGTCATCTTCTCGACCTCGTCCTTGCTGAGACCGCTCGAGCCGGTGATGGAGATCTTCTGCTCCTTGCCTGAGCCGAGATCCTTCGCGGACACGTGCAGGATGCCGTTGGCATCGATGTCGAACGTCACTTCAATCTGAGGAACGCCACGCGGCGCCGGCGGGATGCCGTCGAGGTGGAACGTGCCGAGCTGCTTGTTGTCGCGGGCCAGCGGACGCTCGCCCTGCAGGACCTTGATTTCCACGCCCGGCTGGTTGTCGGAGTAGGTGGAGAAGGTCTGGGTCTTCTTGGTCGGGATGGTGGTGTTGCGCGGGATCATCGGCGTCGCGACCGAGCCGGCCGTCTCGATGGCCAGCGTCAGCGGCGTCACGTCGAGCAGCAGCACGTCCTTCACGTCGCCCTTGAGCACGCCGCCCTGGATGGCCGCGCCGACGGCGACGACTTCATCCGGGTTCACGCCCTTGTGCGGCTCCTTGTTCACGAGCTTGCGCGCCGTCTCGATGATCTTCGGCATGCGGGTCATGCCGCCAACGAGCACGAGTTCGTCAACCTGCGAGGCCGCGAGCTTCGCATCGGCCAGGCACGCCTGCACCGGCTTGATCGTGCGCTCGGTGAGCGGGTCGGTGAGCTGCTCCAGCTTGGCGCGGGTCAGTTCCTTGCGGATGTGCTTCGGGCCGGTCTGGTCCGCCGTGATGAACGGCAGGTTTATTTCGTAGGTCTGCGAGGAGGAAAGGGCGATCTTCGCCTTTTCGGACTCCTCTTTCAGACGCTGGATGGCGTCCGGCTGACCTTTTAAATCGATGCCTGAATCCGCCTTAAAATCGGCCAGGAGCCAATCCATGATGGCGTTGTCCCAGTCGTCGCCGCCGAGGTGCGTGTCGCCGTTGGTCGCCTTCACTTCGAAGACGCCTTCGCCAATTTCCAGCACGGAAATATCGAACGTGCCGCCACCGAGGTCATACACGGCGATCTTTTCGTCCTTCTTCTTTTCGAGGCCGTAGGCGAGCGAGGCCGCCGTCGGCTCATTGATAATGCGCAGCACTTCGAGGCCGGCAATGCGGCCCGCGTCCTTCGTCGCCTGGCGCTGGCTGTCGTTGAAATAAGCGGGGACGGTGATGACCGCCTGCGTGATCTTTTCGCCGAGCTTGGCTTCGGCGTCGGCCTTCAGCTTGGCCAAAATGAACGAGGAAACTTCCTCTGGGGAGAAGGTTTTCTTCTCGCCCTTCACGTCGACTTGGATGTGCGCGTCGCCGTTTTTCGCTTCGACGATCTTGTAGGGAACGCGGGTTGCCTCGCCTTTAATTTCAGCGAACTTCCGGCCCATAAATCGCTTCACGGAAAATATGGTATTCGTGGAATTGGTGACTGCCTGGCGCTTCGCCGCCTGGCCAACGAGGCGTTCGCCGGACTTGGTGAAGGCGACCACGGACGGTGTCGTGCGGGCGCCTTCGGAATTTTCGAGTACAACGGGCTCGCCATTCTCCATGATGGCCATACAGGAGTTGGTGGTGCCCAAATCAATGCCTAAAATCTTTGCCATAGGCCTTTCCTCTGCAGGATGCAGGCCGAATCCTTGGAGACATCTTAAGACACTTGCATCCAGTATCTTACAGCAATAACACAAACCCACGAACTTTCTTAAATCCCACTAAAAAGCGACAATTCGTCGCGGCAAGCGCCAGGATGACGCGGTCCATTTTTTACAAAAGTTTTTACTTACCGCCTTGGATAAACCCCTTAGCTGACCGATATTCCGACAAATGTCCCCGTCCCACATGACTGAAGACCTCAGGCTTCGCAGCAGGCGTTACGCCACGGTTATTTTTCGCTGGGCGGCGATCTCCGCGGTCATTTTCTTCGGGGTGTTTTCGGGCGGCGTCTACGTGACGGATCATGTGCTGCCCAAGGTCTATTCCGCCACCGCGTCGCTACAAGTCCAGATGCCGGCGGGCAGTTCGGAGTCCGCTTATAGCGGCTGGGCGTTCAGTTCGCCGGAAAGCCGCGCCGTGCAGGCGGAGCTCGCGAATATCGAGTCGCCGGAGATTTTGCGCGCGGTCGTCAGCGACCTCGACTTGGACAAGGCGTGGGCCGACCGCGTCTTTCATCGCGCTGATCCCCTCACCACCGAGGAAGCCGTGCACTACCTGGCGAGTCATCTGCGGCCCAAGTTCAAGCACGACTCGCACGTGGTCGAGGTCACCGCGCTGAGCGATGACCCGAACGAAGCGGCGCAAATCGCGAACGAGGTGGTGAATCTCTATAAGAACTCCCGCGCCGATCTGGCTCGTGAGGAATCGCTCGCCCCCGGCGATTCGCCGGCCCTCGCGCCTGGCACCGTCCAGATCACGGTGCGCGCCAGCGTCCCGACCGAGCCGAGCGCGCCCAACAAACGCATTTGCTATGCGATTGCCGCCGGGTTCGCGGCGATGCTTGGCGCGATGATTGCCTCCTCCATCGAGATTTGCCTGCTTATTGCCCGCGCGGAAGCGGACTCGGGCGCCCTGATTCCGCCGAGGTAGAGGCTTAGGCCGCAGAGGCTCGCGGGCTTCGCGCGAAGCACGGACGGCGTTTCCCGGACGAGTTGATCAACCCTTCGGGCGAAGGATTTTCCAAAGCCAGCCGAGCGGATCGAAGAACTCGTCGACCACGCGCTCCTTGAGGGGGATGATCGCGTTGTCGGTGATCGTGATGTGCTCGGGGCAAACCTTGGTGCAGCACTTGGTGATGTTGCAGTAGCCGATGCCGTAAGCCTGCTTGATTTCGGGAATGCGGTCCTCGGTGTCGAGCGGGTGCATCTCCAGCGCGGCGGTGTAGACGAGGAAGCGCGGGCCGATGAATTCATCGTGCTTGTTATGGTCGCGCAGCACGTGGCAGACGTCCTGGCAGAGGAAGCACTCGATGCATTTGCGGAATTCCTGAACGCGGTCGACGTCCTGCTGCTCCATGCGCCACGTACCGTCGGGCGCGTCGGCGGGACGCGGCTTGAAGGGCTTGATCTTCTTTTTGACGCGGAAATTCCAGGAGACGTCGGTGACGAGGTCGCGGATGCTCGGGAACGCGCGCATCGGCTGGATCGTCACGGGCTGCGTGATGTCGATCATGTCGAGCCGCGTCATGCACATGAGGCTCGGCTTGCCGTTGATCTCCGCCGAGCACGAGCCGCACTTGCCCGCCTTGCAATTCCACCGGCACGCCAAGTCGTTGGCCTGCGTCGCCTGGATCTTGTGCACGACGTCGAGCACGACCATGCCATCGCTGACCTCGGTCTCGTACGGCACGAGCTTCCCCTGCCCGTCGCCGCCGCTGCGCCAGATCTTGAACGTGACTTTTTGTGCTGTCGTCGCGCTCATTTCGCCATCTCCTCGATCACGGCCTTGAGTTCTTCCGGCATGGGCGGGATCGGCTCATGACGCAACTGCATCTTGCCGTCCGGGCCCTTCCTGATGACCGTGTTGTACTTCGCGGCCTCGGCGCTCTTGTCCGGAAAATCCTCGCGGAAGTGGCCGCCGCGGCTTTCCTTGCGGTCGAGGGCCGACATGGTGATGGCCTGGGCCACGGTGAGCAGGTGCTTGAGATCGAGTGCCGTGTGCCAGCCGGGATTGTACTCGCGATGGCCGTAAACGGCGGTCTTGTCGGCGCGTTCCCACAGGCCGCCGATCTTCTGGAGCGCTTCCTGCATCTCACCCTCGTTGCGGACGATGCCGACGAGCGACTGCATCATTTCCTGGAGCTCGCGCTGGACCTGGTACGGCCCCTCGGCGCTGGCGCCGGAAGTCGCGCCGCGCTCGAACGGCTCGAGCGCTTCCTTGGCTGCGGCCTCGATGTCGGCATCGTTGATGTTTACCGCCGGATTTTCCTTCGCGAACTTCGCGGCGAATTCGCCGGCGCGCTTGCCGAAGACGAGCAGGTCGGAAAGCGAATTTCCGCCCAGCCGGTTCGAGCCGTGCAGGCCCGCCGCGCATTCGCCCGCCGCGAAGAGGCCGGGCACGGACGACATCTGCGTCTCGCCATTCACGCGCACGCCGCCCATGGCGTAGTGCGTGGTCGGGCCCACTTCCATCGGCTCCTTGGTGATGTCGAGATTGGCGAGCTGGATGAACTGGTGGTACATGCTCGGCAGCTTCTTCTTGATGTGCTCGGGCGCGTTGGGAAGCTTTTCTTTGATCCACGCGATGTCGAGGAACACGCCGCCGTGCGGTGAGCCGCGGCCGGCCTTCACCTCGCGGTTGATGCAGCGCGCCACGTGATCGCGCGTGAGCAGTTCCGGCGGACGCCGCGCGCTCTTGTCGTTCTGCGTGTAGCGCCAGCCTTCCTCGGGATCGGTCGAGGTCTGGTTTTTGTAATTCTCCGGGATGTCGTCGAACATGAACCGGCGGCCTTCCTTGTTCTTCAACACGCCGCCTTCGCCGCGCACGCTCTCGGTCACAAGAATGCCCATGACGCTCGGCGGCCAGATCATGCCGGTCGGGTGAAACTGAATGAATTCCATGTCGAGCAGCTCGGCGCCCGCGTGATAGGCAAGCGAGTGGCCGTCGCCGGTGCCTTCCCACGAATTGCTGGTGACCTTGTACGCACGGCCGAGACCGCCGGAGCAAACCACAACCGCCTTCGCCTTGAAAACCTTGAAGCGGCCGCGCTCGCGGTCGTAGCCGAACGCGCCGGCGACGCGGTCGCCATCCTTGAGCAGCGTGACGACGGTCCACTCCATGTGCACCGTGATGCCCTGATGGATGCCGTGGTCCTGCAGCGTGCGAATCATCTCGAGGCCGGTGCGGTCGCCGACATGGGCGAGTCGCGGATAGCGGTGACCGCCGAAATTGCGCTGCGAAATCTTGCCTTCCTTGGTGCGATCGAAAACCGCGCCCCACTTCTCCAGCTCCTTCACACGCTCCGGCGCTTCCTTGGCATGCAGCTCGGCCATGCGCCAGTTGTTGACGTACTGGCCGCCGCGCATCGTGTCGGCGAAATGGACGCGCCAGCTATCGCGGTCGTCCACGTTGCCCATCGCCGCTGCCATGCCGCCCTCGGCCATGACCGTGTGCGCCTTGCCGAGCAGGGATTTGCAGATCAGGCCGACGCTCACGCCGGCGGCGGACGCTTCAATGGCCGCGCGCAATCCCGCGCCACCGGCGCCGATGACGAGCACGTCGTATTCAAAAGTTTCGTAATTGGTGGCCACAGAGAAAGCGTTTCGTCGGGGTTAGAGCGTGAAGAGATGGAAATCGGTCCAGATACCGGACGCGCACAAGCGGATGTACGCATCGGTAAAGCCGACCCAGAAAAGGCTGAGCCACGCCCAGAGCATGTGCTTCCGGTTAAGGCAGCTCACCGCGTTGTAGCAGCTCGCGCAGGCGGAGGCCTTGGACTTGGCATCCAGAAAGCCGCCGACTAGATGGCGGAGCGAGTGGCAGCCCAGAGTGTAGCCGGAAAGCAGGATGACGTTGATGATCAGCACCAGCGAACCGATGGCGAGACCGAAGTGGGCAACACCTGCGGCGTCCTTGAACCAGAGCGAGTCCCAGGCATCGCGTCCCAGAATGAAGATGAAGAGCAGCGCGAGGTAGAGGAAATAGCGGTGCACGTTCTGCAGCACCAAGGGGAGATATTTCTCGCCGAGATAGCCCTTGCGCGGCTCTCCCACTGCACAGTTGACCGGATCGAGCCAGAACGCCTTATAATACGCGCCGCGATAATAGTAGCAGGTGAAACGAAAACCGGCCGGCACCCACATGATGAGAAAAGCCGGCGAGAAAATCAGCCACGCGGGCCACCAGGAGGGCGTGATCCCGAAGATCCCAGGATGGGGCTGGGAGCCGAAAAGCGTGGGCGAGTAGAAGGGCGAGAGATAATTCGCGCCGCCGCCGCCAAACCAGTAGTAACACTTGGTCGGGTCCGTGCCTTGAAATGCGGCCCAGGTGGAATAGACGATGAACGCCGAGAAACCGATGAAGACCGCCAGCGGCTGCATCCACCACACGTCGGTGCGGCTGGTCTGGCCAAATCCGAGCTGCTGGGGGATGGTGACAGAGGATGCCATGACCGCGCACGGTAATGATTTACACCCGTGGCGTCAACGTCCCGGGAAAAATATAAGCGCCGCTTGGCCAAGGAATTCGGCAGCTTATTAGAGGGCAGGCCGCGCTTCCGTTCGCGACCTTGGAAGCAGGGACTGCCGTCCCTACCTCTTGGCAATCGCTCGCACCGCCGCCCAAAGGTCGCGCTTCGGCCGCTCGATCTGGATGGCCTGCCACCCGGCGCGCTTGGGCCCCTCGATGTCGTTCTTGGGATCGTCGCCGACGCTCAGGATCGCCTCGGGCTTGATGCGCAGACTTTCCATCACGTGGCGATAGATGGCGGCGTCGGGCTTTTCCCAGCCCAGTTCGGCGCTGATGAAGCGGTTGCTGAGGAATTCGCCGAGGCCGTTGCCATCCAGCACGGTATTCAGGCGCGCATCCCAGTTGGAAAGGACGCACAGATTGATTTCGCGATCGCGCAGATCCTCGAACACTTCAAGGACCTCCGGATAGATGCCCCACGCCTCGGGCTTGGCGAAGAACTGGTAAACGTCCTCGAAAAAAGTCTCGAACGCCTCCGGGTTGGGAAACGCCTTGTCGATGGTCGACTTCGCCACGACCTGCTTCCACCACGCGCGGTCGTTGCCGTCGCGCGGCACGGCGCCCTTGGCGCGCGGCGAGCAACTGCGAAAGGCTTCGCGAAACGCCGTCTCGGTCGCCTCGGGCGAAAGCTTCACGCCGTACTTGCGCGCATGCTTGGCATACGTCTCGCCGACGGGGTCGGCGGGATAGAGCAAGGTACCGCCCACATCAAAAACGATGGCGCGTATGCGGGCCATAAAATCAGCACATCGGGTTAACGTGAATCCGCGGGTTTTTCCAACCTCTCGTTGAGCCGGTATTCTTCGCCGATTCCCTGCCGCCGGGCAAGCATTTCCCCGACGAGAAAAAGTGAGCCGGTGATCAACGTTACACTTGACGGATCAGATTCTTGCGCGCTTTGCCACGCATCCGAAACCGAATCGTAACATGTCACTGGCAGATTGCCGAAAGCGGGCGCGAGTTGGCGCGGATCGGCGCTGCGCTCGTTGGCCAGCCGGACCAGCGCGACCTCTTTCGCGATGGGCCGGAGCAGGAGCGCCATCTCGGTGACGTCCTTGTCCGCGACCGAACCGAAAATGAGGCGCGCGAGGCCATCGATTTCCTCCGGCTTCCAGCCGAACTTGGCCGCGAGAAACGCGCGCCACGTCTCGACCAGCATCTTCATGCCCGCACCGTTGTGCGCACCGTCGATGACCACGAGCGGGCGCTCGGAAAGGATCTCGAAGCGGCCGGGCCACGAGGCGCTTTCGAGGCCGGTCGCGATGGCGCTTTCCTCCAAGCCGATTTCGCGCATGGTCTCCACGGCGCAGGCAGCGTTGAGGACTTGGTGCGGCCCCATCAATCCCAGATAGAAGCGGTGATGGCCGATAAAGCCGACCTGGCGTCCATGACTTAAGCCGAGATCATCGGCCTGGAGGTCACCGCTCGCCAGCGTGAGTGAACTTCCGAGCTCCTGGGCGCGTGCGCGGACCACGTCGAGAGCCTCGCCTTCCTCCAATGCGCTGACCACCGGAATGCCCGGCTTGATGATTCCCGCTTTTTCGCCGGCGATCTCGGCCAGCGTCTGGCCAAGATATTGCTGATGCTCGAGTCCGATGTTCGTGATGATGCAAATCTGCGGCTTTACGATGTTCGTGGCATCAAGCCGTCCCCCGAGTCCGGTTTCCCACACGACCCAGTCAACTTTCTCGCGCCCAAAATACCAAAGCGCGAGCGCGGTCATGAGCTCGAAGTATGTCGGCTCTTGCTTCGCTTGCTCTGCCGCACGGCGAACCGTTTCCATCCCCTCGCCGAAATCGGTTTCCGATATGAGTTCGCGATTGATTTGGATGCGCTCGCGCACGCTGACCAGATGCGGCGACGTGTAGAGGCCCACGCGAAAACCCGCCGCGCGCAGGCACGATTCGCAGAATGCCGCGGTCGAGCCTTTGCCGTTTGTGCCCGCGATGTGGATGAAGCGCAGCCCGTCCTGCGGCGAGCCGAGCACGCGGGCCAGCTCGTGCATCGACTCGAGGCCGAGCTTCATGCCGAAGCGGCGGGTCTGGCCGAGGTAGGCTAGTGCGTCGGGGTAAGTCATGGCGCGGCCTTGTTCTCGCACAAGTAAACGTCGTATTCGCGCAGGCGCTTGCCGCGGAAGGTGACGATGTCGCGTTCGAGCCACGTGATCGTGTTGAAATCGCGGGCAAGGTTCTGCGGTGAGTTATTTGCAGCCGTAATCCAAAGCGCGCGTTTGGGGTGCGCGTCCGCGTAGCCGGGCCAGAGGTCGTATTGATTGGCGGGCGGCGAATGGCGCAACGTGTAGATGAAATCCTTGTGCGGAAGATAATAGGAGAAGATGCTCGCCTCCTTGTAGGCGTCGGCGATGAGGACATCGGGCTTCTGGTCTTCGCGCAGTTCGTCGAGCCGCGCGGCGACTTGTTCCCACCCGGCGACGCGGCTCATGGGGTCGGACTTCGCCGGCAGGGGCAGCCATGACGTGTCCTGCATCAGCAGCGTCTGCAGCCACGCCAGGCCTAACGCCATGATGATGAAAGGCTGCGTCCGTTTGCGCGCGAGCAGCATCTTGCGCCAGTGCGAGGCCAGGATGACAATAAGCGACAAGTAGGACACGGCGGGCCAATTCGGCTCACAATGCAGGTGCCACGAGAGCACCGCGTACATGAGAAACACGGGCACGAAGAGAACGAAGAGCAGGACTTCGCCCTCGTTCAGCGAGCCGTCGCGGCGGCTGAATTTGCGCGCGAGGGAAATGCCAACTGACGCCAGCAACGCGAGGAAAAGCAGCGGCGAAATGACGACCGCCTGCATGGTGAGGAATTCGAGGAACGTGGAGGGGTTGAGCCTGAACGGCTCGCTGAGATGACCACGATTGGCCAGGTTGCCAAAGCCAATCCAGTCGTGATGCGAATTCCACCACCAGACCGGCGTGGTGCAGATCAGCGTGGTCAGCAGCATCAGCCAAAAGCCGCCGCGGGCGAGATACTTTCGCCGCGACGGCACGGCGAGCAGGAAGAGCAGGAAGGAGACGAGCTCCAGCGCGTTGAGGTACTTGGCGAGGAAGCCGCCGCCCACGGCAAATCCGGCCATCACCCAATTCGTCGCGCCATGTTTCTGTAATGCGCGGGAGAAAAAATTCGCGGCCCAAACCCAGAAGAAGGCCGACAGCGGATCGATGGTCATGACCACCGCGCCGATGGCGTAAAGCGGAACGACGCCGACGATGAGCACGGCCATTAGCGCGGTAATGTCGTCATACCAGCGCCGGGCGAGCAGGAAGATTTGCCACGCCGTGCCGGCGGAAAGCAGCACGGCACAGACGCGGATGCCGAAATTGTTCACGCCAAAAAAACCAGTACCCAACTCAATGGCATAGGCCACGCCCGGGCCCTTGCTGAGGTAGCTGATGTCGAGATGATGAGCCCACTGCAGGTAATAGGTTTCATCCGGAAGCATGGGCAGCCACGTGGCATAAAAGAGGCGAAAGGCCGTCGTCACGCCGATGAGCACGAGTGCGGCCACGGGGGGAGACATGCCCAGGAAGCGCGGCTTGTCGTCGGGAACGGGAATCATGAGGAAAGCGCGCAGTCTGCGGCAGGATTTCGCGGCAAACAAGCCTTCTCCATGTGTCCCGGGAATCCGAAAACCCTCCCCGCCTTCCGGCTTGTCACGGTTTCCAATGTATGCAAGTATGTACTTACATGAAAGAAACCGAGCAACGTATTCTGGACGCGGCCATGCGTGTCTTTGGGCGCGATGGCGTTTCCGGCGCGACCACGCGCGAAATCGCCCGCGTCGCGCGGGTAAATGAAGTGACGCTGTTCCGCCATTTCCGGAACAAAAACGAGCTGCTGCGCCAGATGGTCCTTTGCTCGGCCAAGCAGTACGATCTCGTCTTCGCCAGCGCCTCGGTCAAATCACGCGCCGACTTCCGCAAGACCGTGCGCAGCTTCGCCAACGCCTATCAGCAAAAACTGCGCACCCACGAAGACCTCGTCCGCACCTTCATCGGCGAACTCAAACGCCATCTCAAATTATCGCGGCGGCTATTCGTCGAGGGCTCCAAGGGCTCACGGCTGCGCTTCATCGACTACCTGAAATCCGCGCAAAAGGCCGGGCTCATCCGCAAGGACATCGATCCCGTCGCGGCCACTGACGCCTTCGGCGGCATGATGATGACCGGTGTGCTGCGCCGTCCCCTCACCGAGTCCTACTACTCGCTCGACCACTACTTCGACACCTGCGTCGATCTCTTCCTGAAAGGCATCGAGCGATGAGCACAGCGGCGATGGCACTGCCGATGGAGCAGGAGCTCTCCGGCCTGGCGCAACGCGCGAAGGACGGCGGTTGGCTGAAATGGGCCATCGTGCTCACCGCCTCCTTCGCCGCCATTCTCGAGGTGGTCGACGTCAGCATCGTCAACGTGGCGCTGCCCTACATGCAGGGCAACCTCGGCGCTACGCTCTCGGAAATCGGCTGGGTCTCGACCAGCTACTCCATCGCCAACGTCATCGTCATTCCGCTCTCGGCCTGGCTCGGCCTGCGTTTCGGCAAGAAGCGCTACTTCGTTTTTTCACTCGTCGCGTTTGTGCTGGCCTCCGTGCTATGCGGCATGGCGACGAACCTCGCCTCGCTGATCGTCGGCCGCGTGCTGCAGGGCCTCGGCGGCGGCGGCTTGCTGGCCAAGGCGCAAGCGCTGATGTTCGAGACCGTCCCGCGCGAAGAGCAGGCCAAGGCGAGCACAATCTTCTCCCTCGGCGTCATCGGCGGCCCCGCCATCGGCCCGGCGCTCGGCGGCTACCTGACCGACGCGCTCAACTGGCGCTGGATTTTCTTCATCAACGTCCCGCTCGGCATTCTCGCCGTCTGGATGGCCATGACCTTCCTGCCGCCTGACGACACCGCGCCGCGCAAGAAGGGCGACGTCGACTGGCAGGGCATCCTTTATCTCGCGCTCGGTCTCGGCGCGTTTCAGACCGTGCTCGAGCAGGGCCAGCAGGACGACTGGTTCTCCTCGGCCTTCATTCAGCGCATGGCGATTCTCAGCATCGCCGGCATCACGCTCTTTATCTACCAGGAAATGACCTCCGCCCATCCCGCGGTCGACCTCCGCGTCCTGCGTCATCGCGCGCTCTCCGCCGGCAGCCTCATCTCACTCGTCGTGGGCATGGGCCTTTACGGCACCGTCTTCGTCGTGCCCGTCTTCGCGCAGACCGTCCTCAATTTCACCGCGACCAAAACCGGGCTGATGCTCGTGCCCGGCGCACTTGCCTCGGCCGTCGCCATGTTCGCGCTCCAGCCGCTGTTGAAATTCATCTCGCCGCGCATCCTCATCGGCATCGGCTGCAGCCTCACCATCGGCGTCATGCTCGTGCTGGCGGATCTCAATCCCGACACGGGCAGTGACCAGCTTTTCTGGCCACTCATCTGGCGCGGGTTCGCCGCCGTCATCATGTTCATGCCGCTTTCCATCGCCACGCTCGGCTCGCTGCCGAAGATCGACATGGCCTCCGGCGCGGGCCTTTTCAGTCTGACGCGACAACTTGGCGGCAGCATCGGCATCGCGGCGATCACCACGCTCGTGGCCAAGCAGCAGTTCGTCCACCGCTCGCAGCTCATCTACGACGCCTCCGATCTCAACCCCGCGTATTCGGAGCGCATCAACGCCAACACCGGCTACTTCCAGGCCTTTTCCGGTGACCCCACCGCCGTGCACAACCAGGCGCTCGCGCTGCTCGATCACTCGATCAACACGCAGGCCTCGCTGCTCAGCTACCGCGACGTCTTCTACTTCGTCGCGCTCGTTTTCTCCCTCACGCTCCCCCTCATCCTGCTCTTGAACAAGCGCAACAAACCGCCGCCTCCCAATACCGAAGTCTGATCTATGAGCACTCCCGCCGTCGTCAGCAAAGCCGAGACCGCCGATCACAAATCGGCCAAGCCCGCCATTGCCAACAAACCCGCTCCCGCGAAGAAAAAGCTGCATCCGTTGGTCCAGCGCTTCCGCAAACCCGCGCTGATCATCGCCGCCGTCGCTGCCGCCATCGTGACCACCTACTACATTTTCGACGCCTATACCCATGAGGAAACCGACGACGCCTACGTCACCGGCCACCTGCACGCCATCGCGCCGCGCATCGCCGCCTCGGTGACCGACGTCCTCGTCGATGACAACGAACAGGTGAAAAAGGGGCAGGTACTGGTAAAGCTCGATTCCCAGCAGTATGTCGCGCTGAGCATGGCGGCAAAGGCCAACCTCGACGACGCCCAGGCCAACTACGACCGCCTCAAGCCCCTGACCACGACCAAGGCCATTTCACAGCAGGACGTCGACAAGGCGTTTTCCACTCTCGAGACCGACGAGGCCGAGTATCAACTGGCCAATCTCCAGATCGCCTATTGCACCATCACCGCCCCGGCCGTCGGCTACGTGGGCCGCAAGAACGTGGAGGTGGGTAACCGCGTCGCTGTCGGGCAAACGCTGATGGACGTCGTCGAGCCCGACCTCTGGATCGTCGCGAACTTCAAGGAAACCCAGCTCGCGCGCATGCGCCTCCGCCAGCCGGTCACGATCAGCGTCGACTCCATTCCCGACAAGGTTTTCACCGGAACGGTCAACAGCTTTTCCCCCGCCACGGGCAACGAATTCGCGTTGCTGCCTGCGGACAATTCCACCGGCAACTTTACGAAGATCGTGCAGCGCGTGCCGGTGAAGATCGTGTTCGACGCTGATTCCGTAAAGGGCTACGAGCACCGCATCCGCGCGGGTGAATCGGCCGTGGTCAAGGTGGCGTTGACCAAGTCGAATCCGTAGACGGCGGGAATAGAAAGCTGGTGCCGGAACTCTCACTGGAGGGCCCGGTTCAGGATCGGGAATCTTTCATTATGAAGCCCGTCCTCTTGCGGCTCGCGTGGCTGCTTCTTTTCATCAGCCTGTTTTCGCTGCAATCAGCGAAAGCCGCCCCGGCCACGATCGCCTGGCAACCTTGGAGCGACGACGTCTTTGCCCAAGCCAGGCGCGAGCACAAATTTGTTCTGCTCGATTTGGAGGCGGTCTGGTGCCACTGGTGCCACGTCATGGACGTGACGACCTACTCCGATCCGCGGGTCATCGCGCTCATGCGTTCGCATTATATCGCCGTGCGGGTCGACCAGGACTCGCGGCCCGATCTCGCCAGCCGTTACCAGGATTACGGCTGGCCCGCGACCGTGGTGTTCAACGGCGATCGTGGCGAAATCGTCAAGCGGCAGGGCTACCTTCCGCCGGAACAGATGGCCTCCATGCTCCAGGCCATCCTCGACGACCCGACGCCGGGGCCGTCTGTCCTCAATGCCAAGCCGCTCGACGTCGGCGACGGCAAGACCGCCGCGAACATCGGGAACCTCACGCAACAGTTGTGGAACGGCTACGACATGAAGCTCGGCAGTTGGGGCACCACGCAGAAATTTCTCGACTGGAACAACGTCGAGTATTGCCTGGTCGCGGCCCGCTCCGGCGACGCGAGGGCTGAAAACGCCGCCCACCAAACCTTGCAGGCGCAGCTCAAGCTCGTCGACCCGGTCTGGGGCGGTGTCGATCAATATTCCGCCGAGGGCGACTGGGACCATCCGCATTTCGAAAAGATCATGCAGTTCCAGGCCGAAAACATGCGCATTTACGCGAAGGCCTACGCGCAGTGGAAAGATCCGGTTTACCTGAAGACAGCCGAGGGTATCGCCCATTATATCCGGGATTTTCTCACCAGTCCCGATGGCGCGTTTTACACGAGCCAGGATGCCGACCTCGTCCCCGGCGTGCACTCCGCCGATTACTTTCGGCTGGACGATGCGGGCCGCCGCAAGCTCGGTCTTCCCCGCGTGGACAAACACATCTACGCGCGCGAAAACGGCTGGTGCATCGAGGCGCTCGCCACGCTGGCTGCGGCCACCGGCGACAACGACGCCCGCGAGGCGGCTCTTCGCGCCGCCCGCTGCATCATCGCCAACCGCACGCTCCCCGGCGGAGGATTCGAGCACGGCGAAGAGGAGAATGGACCGCCCAGCCTGGGTGACACGCTGGCCATGGGCCGCGCCTTTCTCAAGCTGTACGAGCTTACAGCCGACCGCGCGTGGCTGATGCGCGCCTCGCGGGCAGCGTGGTTCATCGACACGCATTTCGCCTACCGCATCCGCGGCACGATCATCGGCTACACACCGGTGGCGGCCACAACGGCAGCGTCATTCGCGCCGGTCCCGGACTTCGACGAGAACGTCTCGCTGGCCCGGTTCGCCAACCTGCTCTCGCACTACACCGGCATGCCGCACGAACACGAGATCGCGGAGAACGCCTTGCGCTTCCCGGCTGCGCCGGAAGTCGCCCAGTCGCGCCTTTCCGCCGTGGGCGGACTTCTCCTCGCGCAGCAGGAAGTGGCAGCGGAGCCGCTCCACGTGGCGATTGTCGGAGGGAAAACCGACGCCTCGGCCCGGGATCTTTTCCTCGCCGCGATTCGCTACCCCGTCATTTATAAGCAGGTCGAGTGGGTCGACCGGAGCAGCGGTGAAACAGACGCCGGGCCGTATCCCGACCTCCCTCGCTCGGCGGCCTATATATGTACCAACGGCGCGTGCTCTTCCCCGGTTTTTTCGCCTGACGATCTCGTGCTCACCCTCGACCGCCGCACCGCCGCCAAATAAGTGCCTTACCGCTACTTCGGATTGTCTAATTGCGAGGGTTCGTTACTGTAGCGGCCACATGGCGCGACGGCAGAAGAGGAACTGGACTGACGATACGTCGCGCCCAACCGAAAAGGTTGCACCGCTCCGCCCTTTGCCCGCGAGGAAAAGCGGGATGACGCGGCTCCAGACCGCCATCCTTATCGGCAAGGTCTTGCTCCTCATCACGCTCGGCATTTATATCTATTACCCGTCGCTTTACGGGCATTATCTCTGGGACGACGACTTCCTGATCCAGAACAACCCGGTCGTCCACGATCCAAGCGGGCTCTATTACATCTGGACCGATCCGGAGCATGCGCTGATCGACTTTTTCCCCCTCACCGTCAGCGTCGAGTGGCTCATCTGGCAGATCTTCTTCGATCCGAACATTCGCGATCCGCAGTTCCTGGAGATGACGTTCTACTTTCACATCACCAGCCTGATTCTGCACCTCATCAACGGGATGATGATCTGGTTTCTTTTCCGCAAGCTGGGCATTCGCCTTGCGTGGCTGGGCGCGCTCTTGTTCGTCGTCCACCCGGCCATCGTCGAGTCGGTCTCGTGGATGGCCGAGCTAAAGAATACCATCGCGATGCCCACGTTCATCCTGGCCGTGCTGGCCTGGATCGGCTTCGACCGCACGCGCCGGTGGGAATACTACATCGCGGCCTTCGTGCTCTATCTCATCTCGATGCTCACGAAGACCTCGTGCGTGATGTTCCCGGTCATCATCCTTCTCTACGCCTGGTGGAAGCATGGCCGCATCGGCTTTTGGGACAACATCAAGTCTTCCTCGGATTTCTGGGACCGGGCCGGTGACGCCTTTCAGGAACAATGGCGAAACTTCATTCCGACCATTCCCTTCTTCATCGTCGCCGTGGCCGACGCCTATTTCCTGATCATCTACCTGCGCCACGGCGTCGGCGAGCAATTCATCCCCGGGCTGCTGGGCGGACCGAGCCTGATCGGCAGTGCGATCGGGCGTACCGCCTGCGCGGGAATGTCGCTCATTTTCTATTTCTCCAAGTGCGTCCTGCCGGCGGACCTTTTACCCATTTACCCGCAGTGGGAGGTGAATCACCCAGCCTTCACGCTTCAATTTTTCCTGAAGTTCCTTCCCTGGCCTGTGATGGCCTTCGGTTTCTGGTGGCTGTTGAAGCGGCGCGAACAGCCGTGGGCCCGAGCGGCCATTTTTGGCTTCGGCTTCTTTTTCCTCAACTTGCTGCCCTTCGTCGGCTGGCGCGCCATTTCCTTCATGCGCTTCGGCTGGGTGATGGACCACTTTCTCTACGTGCCCATCCTCGGCCTGATCGGCCTTGCCGCCGCGGCGGCAGGCGATATTTACGATCGCATCCCGGGCACGGCCACGGCCTGGCGGATCGCGGCGGTTTCCGTGGTGGTCGCCATCGTGGCGATCTTTACCCAGGGAAGTCATCTCTACGCCGAGGTCTTCGTCGACCGGCTCACTTACTGGACCTACTGCGCCGATCACAACTGGATGGCCTGGCCCGCGCACAACAATCGCGGCAACCAACTGCTCGAAGACGCGACCGTCGCGCAGCGCGGCGGCCATTACGCCGAGGCCGCCTCGCTCTACGCCGAGTCGAAAAAGGAGTTCGAAATCGCGCTGCTGCTCAATCCGGTTTACACCGAAGCGCACAACAATCTTGGCTACATCCTGATCGGTGAAGGCCAATACGAGCAGGCCGAAAAGGAATTTCGCACCGCGCTTTATTACACGCCCGATTTCGAGTCCGCCCAATTGAACCTGGCCCGCGTGCAGCAATTGGAAAAGGCCAAGGCCCATTTCGAGAACGGCAACGCACTGGCATTGCAGGGAAAATACAAGGAAGCCGAGGCCGAGTTCCGCGCCTCGCTGCAATACCAGCCCAATAATCTGGTCGTGGAACAGAATCTTTCCCGTGTGATGGAGCTCGAAGCCGCGCCGCCTGTTCCTTCGCCCGCACCGAATCCAAGCCCGCACACTTCCCGATGACCGCGCCCGCGGCAGCACGCAACGTGGTCATGCTCCGCGCGCTGTTCATCGTCGCGGCCGGCCTTTGGGTCTTCTCGCCCACGCTCTACGGCGACTGGCTGATGGACGACGATTTCTACCTGCCGCAGAACGCGCTGCTGCACGACCCGCATCGCCTGTGGAAAATCTGGTTCGTCCCCGGCAGCCTGATCGAGTACTACCCCATCGAGGCGACGCTGCAGGCGGTCCAGTGGCATTTCTGGCACATGCACACGCTAGGCTATCACGTCACGAACGTGCTGCTTCACCTGGTGAGCGCGCTCCTGGTCTGGCGGCTGCTGGCCCGCTTCGGCTTGCGCTATGCGTGGCTCGGCGGACTTCTCTTCGCGGTGCATCCGGCGGTGGTCGAATCGGTCGCGTGGATCGCGGAGTTCAAGAACACGCTTTCGCTGCCGCCGTTTCTGCTCGCCCTCTGCAGTTGGGTCGATTTTGAAAACCGTGGCCGCAAGCGCGAGTATCTGCTCGCGCTCGGCTTTTTCGTCGTCGCCATGCTCTGCAAGATTTCCATGGCCCTCTTCCCCTTCGTGATTCTGCTTTACGCCTGGTGGAAGCGCGATCGCATCGGTTGGAGTGACCTGAAGCATGCCGTGCCATTCTTTGCCGTCTCATTCGTGCTGGGCATGACTTCGATCAAGGCCGGCGCCCTCTTTTTCCACGCGCATCAACAGGCGCTCGCGGATCCGCGGATCGGCGGCCCGGCGATGCATCTCGCGCTCGCCGGGCAATCGCTTGCCTACTATATCGCCAAGTGCCTTTGGCCGGTTGGGATGGTGCCCATCTCGCCCTTCCAATGGCCGGTTCATCCGGAGTCGCCTCTCGCCTACGCGCCGTGGCTCTTTCTCGCCGTGGTACTCGGGTGCTTTTGGCTGCGTCGCGCCACGTGGGGCCGGCATGCGCTGCTCGGCACCGGATTTTTCCTGCTCACCCTCCTGCCCTTCATCGGCCTCAACTCGGTCTCGTACATGGGCTACACGTGGGTGATGGACCATTTCCTCTATCTGCCCATGGTCGGCCTCGTCGGGCTGGCCATCGCCGCGCTCGGGGTGATCGATGAGCGGTTCTCCGCCGGCATGCAGCCCTGGTTCGCCGGAGCCATCGCAATCGCCTTCGCGTTGCTCGCGCTGGGCAGCGAAACCTACGCCGAGAACTTCGTGGGCCCGGAGGCGCTTTGGACTTACGTCCTCCAGCGCAATCCCAGCTCGTGGCTGGCGCAAAACAATCTCGGGGTGGTCGATCTCGAACTCGCCGACGCGCAAAAGGCTCCCACGCTCAAGCGGGAGGAGATGGAAAAAGCCATCGCGCAATTCCAAGCGGCGTTGCTCCTCAATCCCGGCTCGGTCGACGCCCACACCGATCTCGGCTTCGCCTATGAGCTCACGAGCCGGCCGCAGGATGCGCTCGCGCAGTACGAGGCCACGCTGCGCATCAACCCGCACTACGGCATCACCCAATTCCACATCGCGCATTTGCTCGAGACGCAGGGGCAGATTCCCGAGGCCATTTCCCACTACCAGGAAGCGTTGCTCGACAACCCCAACAACGACGCCGCGCGCGAGGCGCTCGAAAGATTAAAAAACAATAAGACTTCCAGCCCGGAATAAAGGCCCGACATTTGCGTCTGATAAATGGCGCCAGATGGTGTATCTTCCCCTGGCGACCAAACTCACACGCATATGAATCGACGGAACTTTCTTCGCGGAATCGGCGGCGGCGCACTGGCGCTCGGCGCGGGCGGTTTTATCGGCGAGCTGCTCAAGGGCCTGCCGAACACCACGGATTCGGACCCGACCAAGTCCACCATCTGCCGCGTCCGCATCATCGACAAGGACGGCAAACTGACCGACCCCATCACGATGGCCAAGGTCGTGAAGACCGACGCGGAATGGCGCAAGCAACTCACAGCGGACCAGTACAAGATCACGCGCGGCGCGGGCACCGAGACGCCGTTCTGCGGCGCGTTCTTCGACAACCACAAGGACGGCATCTATCACTGCGTCTGCTGCGGACTGCCGCTCTTCAAGTCCGACGCCAAGTTCGACTCCGGCACCGGCTGGCCGAGCTTCTTCCAGCCCGTCGCGAAGGAGAACATCGTGACCCGCGTCGACCACAGCTTTGGCATGGACCGCACCGAGGTCCTCTGCGCGCGGTGCGACGCCCATCTCGGCCACGTCTTCGACGACGGCCCGCCGCCGACCGGCCTGCGCTACTGCATGAACTCGGCCGCGTTCACCTTCGTCCCCGCCGGCCACGAGGTCGCGGAGAAGCGCACCGGCAAGACGGCGGTCGCGGCCTTTGCCGCGGGCTGCTTCTGGGGTTCGCAGGAGGACTTCGAGCACGTCCCCGGCGTGCTCGACACCACCGTCGGCTACATGGGCGGCACGCTGCAGCATCCCACCTACGAGGACGTGTGCACCGACCAAACCGGCCACGCCGAGACGGTGCAGATCACCTACGATCCCACCAAGGTCACCTACGACCAGTTGCTCGACGTCTTCTGGCGCAACCACGACCCGACCACGCCCAACCGCCAGGGCCCCGACATCGGCACGCAGTACCGCTCGGTCGTCTTCTTCTACACGCCCGAGCAGAAGGCCGCGGCCGAGGCCTCCATCGCGAAGCTCACCGCGTCGCACCGGTTCAGCAAGCCCATCGTCACGCAGGTCGTGGCCGCCGGCGACTTCTGGCGCGCCGAGGAATACCACCAGCACTACCTCGACAAGAACGGGCTGCAGAACTGCCGCTTCTGATCCCGCGCGATCTTCCTTGCGCCGCGCCGCGACAGCCGCCAAAACCTAGCGCGTGAACGGAACCTGGATCAAGCGGCTGCGCACCCTCCACACCTGGCTCGGCGTCTTCTTCTCGCCGCTGCTGCTCCTCTTCATCGTCACCGGCTGGTGGCAGACCTTCGCCACCGACGAGACCAAGGACCACGGCGCGGCCAACGCCTTCCTCGCCCGGCTCTCCGACATCCACACCGACGACTACTTCAAGCACCACGCCGGCGCGCCCCACGCCTCCGCCCACTTCAAGCTCCTCGTCGGCGCCATGGCCGCGGCCCTGATCCTCACCATCCTCCTCGGCCTCGCCCTCGCCTGCCAGAACGCGCGGCGGGCGCGCTGGGCCGTGCTGGCCTTCGGGCTCGGCGTCCTGGTCCCGGTGCTGATCCTTTGGCTCAATTAAGGACCGCTTATTTCGCCTCCGCAGCCTGCATTTTTAGGTGAATTAGAATCTGCTGTCTATTTAAGCGCGCCGGGGCGACGCGCTTCTTGTGTGCCCGGCGATTGTCCCTAGAATTTTTCTTCGCCAACGTCGTCGGCCAAAGCCACGGCCGCCAAATGAAAGCCGACGTGCGCGCTGGATGGAGGAAAGACCTCAAAACCTTCCACTCCAAAACCATCGACGCCCCCTCCTGGCTCTGGAAATCCGTGGTCGAACTCGTCGGCATCCAAGAAGCCGCCTACCTCGAACACTGCCGCAAATTCGCCCTCTCCGCCGCTGCTCCCAAGTTCTGAGTGTTTCGGACGGAGACGGGCATTGGAGGCTTTCCCTACACACATTCACACTTTTAATTCTGCCTGCCCCTTTTCTTGCCACCTAGACTTATGCTGCGTACCACCCCTTAATCTGCTTCAAATGGATTTCAGCAACTTCGACGCAACGATCTTGCGACCTCTCCATTAACAACCTATAAAATAGAAACAATTTTCACATTTTGGCCAAAATCTTTTGTGAAATGTCCGTTAACTGCGACTCCACGATTCTGGATATCGCCTTTTCTAGAAGCGGGTTTTTTGCTTTTGTATGCAATGAATATGCTATAATTAGCTGAGGCCTCCTATTCAATTCAAAGGTTCTGGTTCGCGGCACCATTCCGTCGCCGTGGCCTGACGCAATGAAAATGTCAAGCGCGAAGGAATTGTCATTGGCGTATACAGTCCGCGACAATAGTGCACCGGAACCGGGTGTGACAAGTGGTTGCGACGAGACTCCATCCGATACACTTCCCATCACAAGCCATCCATCTCGGGGGTCTAGCGATACGTAGGGTTCAAGCCTCCACTGAAGCCCAGAAAGAGACGCAAGTCCTGGATATGATGCCCCTTCGGTTAAGCGCCGCACTTCGTTGAATAGATTCTTAATAATTACCTGGGCAGTGGCTTTGACGTCAGTACTTGTTTGCGCTTTGGCAGGAGCGCAAAAAGCTACAGCCACGATAATCGCCGCCAAGCATCGGGTGAGATTTGCCATATTAATGTAACGGACAGGGAACCACAGTGGTTGTGTCATTCGACCAGCGCTGCAAGCAAGTTGCAGGGTTAGAACCTACTTCGTATTGCAGAACTTGGGGACGAAAATGGGGACAGGCATCTTTTATTCTTTTAATTCTGCCTGTCCCCTTTTTTCCCTTTCTTCGCGCTCCAGTCGATAAATCCGATTCAATACCATTTCGCGTACCTGCCCATCGACGGCAAGTGTTTTAGCCCGAGCCTCCATTATCTGGGAGGACACCATTTTGTGTTTTAGAAGCTCCCGAACGAAATCCATGTCCTTATCGCGTCCCGCCACGAGCTTACTAACTGCAAGGTCGTTTGCTTCCAAACACCATCCGCTGTAGCCGTTCGTATTCTCATTCCTTACCTCCACGAGCCGCTTCTGGAAATCAGGCGGGAGCACGGCAGTTTCCGGAGCCACGCCGTGAGCATAATAGCCAAAATGAGCGTGAAAGCTGGATTGTTCGCCGATGGCTCCATCAATGATGATGGCCTTCTCAGGATTGCTACGCGGGTAAACGTCGGCTTCAACCGAGACCAATAGATCGGAAGGAGCATTCGGATACTGACCTAGTATGGCCTGACTGCCAACGACCACCACGCCGTCACTGTCCGTAATCGCCGAGGCCGCCCGGATGATATGCTCCAGATCAGCGCGCTGCATGTTTGTTCAGGAGTTCCATTCGCTCAGCCTGGCTGATGAAAGCCGGGCCGGCAAAGGGCGTGCATTGCCGAAGGGCGCACGACGTTTCCGCATCGGAACGCATGACTTCCAAAAGCTTCGCCATGTCTCCCAGAAGGAGTTCTCTCCATTTTAGGAAATACAGTTGGGAGCGGGAGCCCCGGGACAGCCAACGATCCAAATTTTCCAAGGCGATTTGACGCAACGCCGGTTCTTGCTCGATTCGGGTCGCCACCAGGATGTGCGCCTCCCTGGATCGGGCATCGATGTGGGCGTGAGTGAACATGGCGGTGGGTTAAATACGCTGAACAGATGAAGGATAGGACAACCCACAAACCTTGACAACCTCCCGTCTTAAAAGGGATGCACCAAGAACGGAAGGGTCTTGCCGCCCACCACCGATGCACGGAGGCGACCGAAGTGATCCTTCGACGGGCTCAGGATGACGGGCTTGGGGAGCCGCTGGTACGGCTCCGTGCGGGTGCGGAGAATTGAACTCCGACTTCAAGCTTGGGAAGCTCGCGCGCTACCTTTACGCCACACCCGCTAAATCGGTGGCCCGGCGCGCTTAGGCGTGGGCGTTGATCTTTTCGACGAGGACTTTCTTGGCGGCGGTGCCGACGACTTGCTCGCGGACCTGGCCTTCCTTGAAGAAAAGGAGCGTGGGGATGTTGTAGATGCCGTATTGCTGCGCCAGTTGCTGCTCTTCGTCGACGTTGACCTTGACGATCTTGACCTTGGCGGGCAGTTCCTTGGCGATTTCGTCGAGCAGCGGCGCGATCATTTTGCAGGGGCCGCACCATTCGGCCCAGAAATCGGCGATGACGAGTTTTTCGGACTTAAGCACTTCGCTCTCGAAGTCGAGAGCTCCTACGGAAGAGACATTGGCACTCATTCAGGGGATTTTATCACATCCAGCCCATATAGCTAGCCAACAACCAGCCGAAGCTGCCCCAGGTGAGGACGGAGAGGCCGGCGGCCAATCCGGTGGTCAATCCGGTGGCTTGTTCTTCCTCGTAAACGACGGAGGAGCCGACGGGGGCGACGCCTCCACCGGCGCCGACGGCGGCGGCCTTGACGGTGGTGGGGGTGACTTTGGTGGTGCCGGTTTTGACGATGGTGGTGGCGGGTTTGCCGCCCTTGGCCACGGCGCGGGGCGCGGCGGCTTCAGCGGCGACGGCTCCGGCCACGGCACCGGCGGCGGCGGCAACGGCGACGCCGGGTACGGGCCGGGGGGTGGGCGCGACGGAGGCGCGGACGGGCGTGGCGGCAGGGAGGTTGGGCTTGACGGTGATGCGCGCGGTTTCCTTGGGCGGGGCGGACTTGACCACGGTGGTGCCGCTCTTGGGGTTCGGGTCGGCCACGGGCGCGGCGGGGGTGAGCGCGGTGGGCTTGAGCGGGGCGACGGGGGCGGCAGGCGCGCCGGGGGTGACGGGACGGACGGGGCTGACGGGCAGGACGGCGCCGGGAGCGACGGGCTTGACCGGCGAGACGGGAGCGGCGGGCGTGGGCCGGGCCCCGGGCAATACCGGCGCGGGCGGCGTGACGGGCTTCACAGCGGCGGCGGGCGCGGGGATCGTGACGGGTGGGGGAACTGCGGCTTTGGGAGTTCCGGCCGGGGCGGGAGGGGGAGGTGTGTCCATGGCTTGCGTTTTTCCTGGCAGGTCTGCGGCTGACGGCGGGGCGGGAGCCGCGGGGGTTGCTGCGGTTGAAGCGGGGGCGGGCGAGACGACGGGGGTGGTGGGGGCGACGCGCGGAGGCGGCACCACGAGGCTGGTCTTTTTCTTGGTGAGGAGGCCTTCGTTCACCGTTTCGGCCAGCACACCGGCCGTGGCGGCGGCGACAACGGCGGGCATGACGCTGGCGGGCTTGGCGGGAGCGACGGGCGCCACCGGAGCGGCGGGCGCGGGCTTGGGTGCTTGCTCAAGCTTAATGGTGGGCGGCGCGGCGGGCGGCGGTGTTGGCGCAGGGATCGCCGGCTTGATCGCGGTGGGCGCCGGTGTTGGGGCAGGAACGGTCGATGCCGGAACGGCCGGCGCGGGCTTGGGCGCTTCCTCAATCTTGCTGGTGGGCGGGGGAATGACGGCTGTCTTGGCGGCGGGCGGCGGAACGGCCGGCGCGGCGGCGGGAGGGGCAAGCTGAACGGGCGCGGTCGGCTTCTTCAACGGCGCTGGCACCACCGGCGCGGCGGAGGAAGGCGTGGCCGGCACGGGCGCGGTCGGCTTCTTCAACGGCACGGGAACGATCGGCACGGCGCCGGTCTTGCGCGTGAGCAGCGGCGATGGCGTAAGGGGATTGGCAACCGGCGTGGGTGACGCGGTGGGCGTCGTCCTGGGCACGGAGATCGGCACGGTGGTGGCCGAGGAGGAGGACGGAGCAGGAGGCGCTGACCGGACCACGCTGAGCGGGACGGTGGTGGTGGGCGCGGGCACGACGGGCACGGAGCCGGTCGGGGGCTTGAGCGCCAGGCCTTTTTCCGCGACCGATGGCGTGCCGCCGGTGGAGGGGACGGAGCCGGTGGGAGGCCGGGAACCGATGGACGGCGTGCCGGGAAAGGGCATGACGGCGGTCTTGGTGGAGGGAATGGGCGCAGGCGCGGCGGGGGGCGTGGGCGAGGGCGGCAGGCTGGCCGAGGCAGGAGCAGGCGCGGCGGGGGCTGGCGCGGCAGGAAGCGGCACGGTGGGCGCGGAAACGGGCGGAGGTGTGACGGCTTTCGCCACTTCCGCCGCGACCACGGCTGCCGTGGCGGCCACGGCGGCGGCTTCCACGGCCTTTGGCACGCTGGGCGCGGGAACGACAGGCTTCGGCACAATGGGAGCGGTGATCGCGGGGCTGGTTGCGGCGGGCACGACGGGCGGAGGTGTCGGCTTGGGCGGAGCGATGGGCGCGGGTGCGGGCGGGGTCGCTGCCACCGGGGGCGGCGTGGGAACGGGAGGCGGGACCGCGACCGGCGGTGGCGTGGCGCGGGCGCTGGGAGGCGGCGGCGGCAGATTGACCGGCGCGGCGGGGGTGGCCGGCGGCGTGGCCACGGTGGGTGGCGGGGTGGCGCGGGCGCTGGGCGGAGGCGGGGGAAGGTTGACCGGGGTGGCCGGGGTGGTTGGGGCCTTGGGCAAAGCGCCGGTTTTCGGGGGCGGAGGAGCGGGAATCGATGCCGCGACCTTGGGCGCGGCGGGGATGGCGGGAGGAGCCACCGGCGCGGGCGTGGGCGGAACGGCGGGAGCCACCGGCGCGGGGGTCGGAGGCGTCACGGCCCTGGCGGTCACGGGAGGGGGCAAGGGCGGAGGCTTGGCCACAGGGACGGGAGCCGGCGCGGGCGTGGCCACGGTTGCTTTCGGAAGGGGCGTCGGCGCGGTGAGCGGCTTGATGCCGGCCAGGGCCTGCGTGGCGGGCAATGACGGCGGACGAGCTTTGAAGGGGACGGGCTCGATGCCGCTGCCGCCGGGGGGCTCGACTTTTTTGCTCTCGACGAAAACCTTGGCGGCCGGGTTGGCGACGATGACGCGCGCCGGGGCGGGCACGAGACGGCCGGAGGAGGTGCGCAATTCGGAGGCGGGATCGGGCTCGGCGGGCGCGGGCGGAACGGGACGCGGCGCGGCGCTGGGCGTGATGCGCGCGGATGGCGCGGGAACGCCGGCGATCGGCGGCGCGATGGGCGGCGGCGGGACGTTGGTGGCGGGCGCCAGGGCGGCCGGGGCGGGAACGCCGGCGACCGGGGGCTTGACCGGGAAAAGAGGCGTTGTCTTGGCCGTGGGGGGCGCTCCGGTGAGCGGGGGCGCGGCGGGCCGGGGCGGGATCGTCTCGCTGGCCGGGGGCGTGGGCGGAGGCGTGGGTTTTGCCGAAATGCTGGGCATCGGCTTGGTCACGGCGGTGGACCAGGCGGGCGGGACGCTGCTGACCGGCGCGGGCTCGAGCTGGCTCGACGTGTGCATCGGCAGCGTGGTGGCGGCGGAGACGTTGGGGCGGGGCGTGGGCGCGATTTTCCCGGTGGCGGGCTTGAGCGGCCGCGGCGGGAGACTGATGCGGAGTGTTTCGCGTTTAGGCGCGTTTGGATCCTTACCCTCGGGCGTCGAGTCGGCCATAATTATGCGTTTTTATAGAAAATTCTTAAAATGTTCAATGGCGAAGTTCGCAATGGCAACAGATTTATGCAGTTAGCCTTGGCATCAAGGGGGCAGCGGCGTACGGCGCGGAGCCTTTTAGGCTGGGTTACAAAGATCAGGGCGAGGCTTTACGCGGAGGGCAGCCGCAGCAATTCGAGGATGCGGTTGAGGTCCGCGGCGGTGAAGTACTCGATCTCGACTTTGCCCGCGTCGGCCTTGCCGACGATGCGGACGCGGGTGCCGACGTGCTGCTGCAGGCGCTTTTCGAGATCGGCGAAGATGGCCTCGCCGCCGGGCGCGGTGACCTTGCGCTTGCGGGCGGGACGCGTGCCGGCGCGCATGGATTCGACGAGGCGCTCGGTGGCGCGGACGGTGAGGTTCTCCTTGCGCACGCGCTCGGCGGCGAGGAGTTGCTCCTCGGCGGTGTCGAGGCCGAGCAGCGCCTTGGCGTGGCCGACGGTGAGGTCGTTGGTGCCGAGCCACGCGCGGAGTTGTTCCGGCAGCGCGAGCAGGCGCACGGCGTTGGCGATGGCGACCCTCCCCTTCCCGACCTGCTGCGCGACTTGCTCCTGCGTGAGCGTGAATTCTTTCATGAGGCGCGCGTAGGCCTCGGCTTCCTCGATGGGATTGAGGTCGGCGCGCTGGAGGTTCTCGATGAGCGCGAGCTCGAGCACGTCGCGGTTGCTGGCTTCGCGCACGATGACCGGGAGCGTGTCGAGGCCCGCCTCGCCCGCGGCGCGCCAGCGGCGTTCGCCGGCGATGAGTTCGTACTTGCCGTTGACCAGACGGACGATGAGCGGCTGGATGATGCCGCGCTCTTTAATGGAGTCGACGAGCTCGCTGAGTTCCTCGGGCTTGAAATTCTTGCGCGGCTGGAGCGGGCTCGGGACGATGACGTTGCGCGCGACCTGGCGGATGATTTCGCCTTTTTCGGCGATGGGCTCGGGCGCGGCGAGGTTGGTTTTGGGCGTTCCCATCAACGCGCTGAGTCCCTTGCCGAGAGCCGACGATTTTGCCATCCCCGATTTTGGTAAAAGCGCGCGCGGTGGCAAGCTTATCCGTCGCGGCATGGGAGAATTAGACAGGAGGAACATGAGGAACAGGAAGACTTAAACTAATCCTCATGTCCTTCATGTCCCTCCTGTCTAAATTCAGACTCATCCGACGCGCTTCTTCACGTCTTCCTGGACTTCGGTCCACCAGGCGTCGAGGAAGGTTTTGCGCTCGGCTTTGACGGCGGCGAGGTCGGTGGTGACGTCCGCGCGGGTGAGGAAGTAGAACTTGATCTTGGGCTCGGTGCCGCTGCCGCGCACGACCATGCGGCTGCCGTCGGCGAGATGGAAAAGGAGCATGGTTTCCTTCGGGATTTTCTTGCCGTCGGCGTCGGTGAAATCCTGCAGGCCGAAGTCGTCGACCTTGGTCACGGCCTGGCCTTGATAGGCCTTGGGCGGCGCGGAGCGGAACGACTTGAGCAGCGTCTGGATTTGCGCGGCGCCGGACGCGCCCTCGAAGGTGAGCGTGCCGAGCTTCTCGGTGTAATAGCCGAGTTGCTTATAGATGTCGTCGAGATATTCCGCGAGCGTCTGGCCCTTCGACTTCGCCCACGCGGCGACTTCCGCGAACATGAGCACGGCGGCGTTGGCGTCCTTGTCGCGCACGTAGTCGCCACCGGTGTAGCCGTAGCTTTCCTCGCCGCCGAACACGACGAACTTGCTCGCGGTCAGCGACGCGGCGCGGCGGGCGGCGGCCGATTTGCGGGCGAACTCGGGATCGCCGTGCGCCTTCTCGTAGTCGTGCATCTTTTCGCCGATGTACTTGAAGCCGGTGAGCGTCTCGATGCAGCCGATGCCGAAGTGCTCCGCGATGCGCTTCTGCAGATCGGTCGTGACGAAGGTCTTGATGATGACCGCGTTCTTGCGGTTGCCCTCGGTGAGGATGCCCTGCGCGATGAGCCGGTCGACGCGGTAGTAGGCCATGATCGAGCCGATCTGGTTGCCGGTGAGCAGGACCATTTTGCCGGCGGCGTCGCGCACGGCCACGCCCATGCGGTCGGCGTCGGGATCGGTGGCCATGACGACGTCGGCGTGCTCGGCCTCGGCCTGCTGAATGGCGAGCTCGAGCGCCTCGGCGTTCTCGGGATTGGGCGACTTGACCGTGGGGAAGCGGCCATCGCCGACGGCCTGCTTCTCGACGACGGAATACTTGAAACCGTACTCGTCGAGCAGCACGGGCACGGCGCGGATGCCGGTGCCGTGGAGCGGCGTGTAGACGAACTTGAGCTTGTCGCTCGTGGCCAGCACGGCCTCGGGCTCGAGCATGAGCGAGGCGACGGCCTCGCAGTAGATGACGTCCATCTCGAGCTCGAGCGTGATGGTCTGGCCGGGCGTCTTGATCGTGGCGAGCAGTGCGGGCAGCGCGGCGGGATCGGACGAGAGCTTCTTGAACTGCGTGGTGATGCCGGACGCATGCGGCTCGACCACCTGCCCGCCGTCGGCGCTGTAGAATTTCATGCCGTTGTCGTGCGGCGGATTGTGGCTGGCGGTGATCATGATGCCGGCCTGCGCCCCGGCGGTGCGCGTGGTGAAGGAGAGCTGCGGCGTGGAGCGGTCCTCGGGGAAGAGCAGCGCGTCGATGCCGAGCGCGTTGAGCGACTGCGCGGCGCGCTCCGCGAAGGCGCGCGAGAAGTGCCGCGTGTCGTGCGCGATGACGACCTTGAGCTTCTGGCCGGGATAGCCCTCGAGCAAATAGGCGCCGAGCGCGGAGACGGCGCGGTGCACGTTGCCGAAGTTGAGCATGTTCGTGCCGGCGCCGGGGAACTCGGGGCGGTCGAGCGGCTGGGGCTGGCCCTGCTCGGCCCGCGTCACGATCTTGCCGATGGTGCGGCCGCGCATGCCGCCGGTGCCGAAGGCGATGTCGCGGAAGAAGCGGTCGTCGAGCTCGGTCCACGCGGCCTTGGCGATCAGCTCATCGATGCTGGCGCGATCGATCGCGGTCGTGCCGGGATCGTTGTAGGTGCGGACGATGTTTTCCTGCGTCGAGGGCAGGAGCTTCGCGGTGGCTTCGGCAGGGAGCGTGAACGTCGTGGCCATATCCGCGACTATAGCCGTTGGTGTGCCTGAGACAATCGCGGAGGGGGAATTTCACACGGAGGCACGGAGAGCACAGAGGATTTTTCCTGGTTGCCAAGTTCAACTTGGGAACGAGGAAACAAGATAGGACTTATATGACTTATGGGACCTATAGGACTAATAGGACCTGAAGATCGAATGTCCTATCCGTCCCATCGGTCCCATAAGTCCTATAGGTCCCATTCTTATGCCATGCCGATGAGGATGCCCACGAGGAACACCAGCACGCCGCCGACCACAACTTGAAATGTCGCGCTGAGCAGGGGCGTGTCCATATAGCGATGGCGGATCCAGGCGATGATGGCGAGCTCGATGGCGACGATGACCATGGCGAGGATCATGGCGATATTGAAATTGGCGATGAGAAAGGGAAGCGTGTGGCCGATGCCGCCGGCGGTGGTCATGAGGCCGCAGATGGGGCCGCGCAGCCAGGGATGGCCGCGGCCGCTGAGGACGCCGTCGTCGGAGAGCGCCTCGGCGAAGCCCATGCTGATGCCCGCGCCGACGGACGCGGCGAGGCCGACGAGAAACGCGGTCCACGAGTTGTGCGTGGCGAAGGCGGCGGCGAAGACGGGCGCGAGGGTGGAGACGGAGCCGTCCATCAGGCCGGCGAGGCCCGGCTGGATGATCTGGAGCACGAACTTGCGGCGGACCGAGTCGTCCTCCTTCTCGCGCGCGCCGGATTGCTTCTGCGCCTCGTCCATTTCCTCGGCGATCTCGTAGTGCTTCGATTCCTCGGCGGCGAGGTCGCCGAGCAACTGGCGCACGCTGGCGTCGCTGGTCTGCGCGATGGCGGCGGTGTAGAAATTGCGCGCCTCCTGTTCCATCTGCTCGATCTCGCGGCGGATCATCGGCACGGTGAGGACGCTGTTGAGCCAGACCGGCTTTCGCGAGTAGAAGCCCTTCACATCGTGGCGGCGAATGAGCGGGATGTGTTCGCCGAATTTCTCGCGGTACATCTCGATGAGCCGGTGCCGGTGGCCGTCCTCCTCGTCGCGCATGGTGATGAGCGATTTAGCCGTCTCGGGGTAATCGCCGCGGACGCGCTCGGCGAGGTCGGCGTAGATGCGGCCGTCCTCTTCCTCGCTTTGAATGGCGAGCGCCAGCACCTCACGGGCGGTTAGTTCCTTAAGCGTCCTGGCCATGCTGCATGCTAGGAAAGTAATAGTTGCAGCGGCAACAGCGTTTTCACCCCTGGCGGCACAAAAGTGGCTCGACTCCTTGCCGCACCACTACCGGAGACCTCGCATGAATCGCACCCAGGAAAAACTACTGACCAAGGCGGAGAAGCTCGTCGAAACGAACGGCAAAAGGGAGAAGCCCGTGAAGCCGGAGAAAACGAAGAAGGAGAAGGCCGTGCTCTCCAATGGCGCGATTGATCATCGCCTGGCCGAATCGTTCCCGATGATCAAGCTGATCGACCAGCGCATCGCGGAATCGGTGCCGAAGGAGATCATCGACAAGGTGAACGCCGTGACGAGCAAGCGGCAGATCATCTGCTCCACCTACCCGTACGACAAGTGCATCAAGAACAAGGCCTACGAGAAAGAGGCCAAGCTGCTGCAGATTGAGCTGGTGAAGATGCAGGCCTGGGTGCAGAAGACCGGCGCGAAGGTGGTCATGCTTTTCGAGGGGCGCGATGCGGCGGGCAAGGGCGGGACGATCAAGCGCTTTACCGAGTTTCTGAATCCGCGCGGCGCGCCCGTCATTGCGCTGGCCAAGCCGTCGGAGCATGAGAAAGGCCAGTGGTACTTCCAGCGTTACGTGGAACAGTTACCGACCGCGGGGGAGATCGTTTTCTTTGACCGTTCCTGGTACAACCGCGCGGGCGTGGAGCACGTGATGGGCTTCTGCTCGCCGCACGATTACCTGGAGTTCATGCGCCAGACGCCGGAGTTCGAGCGGATGCTGGTGCGGAGCGGCAAATACTTCTTCAAGTTTTGGTTCTCGGTGAGCCGCGAGGAGCAGTTGCGGCGGTTCATGGGCCGCGCGCGCGATCCGCTGAAGCAGTGGAAGCTGTCGCCGATGGACGTCGAGTCACTGGCCCGCTGGGACCAGTACACGAAGGCGAAGGAAGCGATGCTTTTCTACACGGACACGGCGGACGCGCCGTGGACCATCGTGCGCAGCGACGACAAGAAGCGCGCGCGGCTCAATGCGATCCGGCATGTCCTCCACACCATTCCCTACGACGGCAAGGACAAGCACGTCGTGCAGCCGCCCGACCCGCTCATCCTCGGCTCCGCCAAGGCGATCTACGAGCGCGACGAGAAGCCGCACAAGGTGGTGGAGTTGGTGGATAAGAAGTAGGGGGTGCTCTCGAGCGCTGCCTTGGCAATCGTCTGCGATTATGCCAGATTAATTGCATGAGCTTCGCCGAAATCAAGGAGGCCTTGCCCAAGCTATCACCCTCGGAGTGGAGCGAATTGCGCGAGACCCTTCAGGCGCTCGAAGAAGGTGTTTCTGTCGAGGAACTCCGCGCTATGAACGCGGCGATAGACGAGGCACTCAACGATCCTTCCCCGGGCTTCACTGCCGAGCAAGTTCGCGAGAGCATTCGAACACTGAAGCTCGACGATGCTTCTTGAAATCGGGCCGCAGGCTCGACGCGACCTTCACTCCATTACGCGATACATAACAAGGCAGAGTCGTGACCCGGTCGTCGCGCGAAGGTTTGCGCAACGGCTTATCGAGCGCTGCGAAGAGCTGCTGCGTGCGCCGGGCATGGGCAGCCCGTACGCAGGGCGACCGGGAGTGAGAAAATTGAACGAGGGTGCCTACAAAATATTTTATCGAGTGACCGAGGATAAGGTCTTCGTCTTGCGCGTTTGGGACGGAAGACGACGTAATGATCCGGTGATCTGACTCGCCACCCAAGCCCAGAGGGAGACCTCTGCAAAAGTCGGTCTTAGCAAGCTGGAGGCTTGCCAGCCATGTAGCCGGTGGTTGAGCCCGCGGCGGGCGACACCACCGGTTGGCTTGCGCGAAGTCCCGATCCTGAAGGGATCGCAGCCCTCTGGCACCCCTCCAGGGTGCTTTCATTTTTCGATGTTTTCCGGTGGTGTCGCTCGCGGACTCGCTCAACCACCGGCTACTTGGCTATGATCCCGTCGGGATCACAAACACCGAACTTTTGCAGAGGTCTCCGAGGGGGTGTCGGAGCTGCGATATCCACGTCTCAATGCCAGTGATGATAGCCGCCGCCGAAGCCGAAACCGACGACGACGGGCGGTCCATAATAAGGACCATACGGATAGCCGTAGGGATAGGGACCGTACGGGCCATAGGGATAAGGGCCGTAGGGATAGCCGGGGTAACTGGTCTGCGCCATGAAGTCGATCACGCTGGAGGAGACGCCGGCGTGCTTGAGCCGGTCGTAGTCGCTGCTGCTGAGGGTGTAAATGGTGCCTTGGTCGCGGATATACCGGATAATGACGTCATTACTGACGCCCGCGCGGGATAGGGAGCAGACGTCGCCGATGCTCAGCGGATCGCCGTGCACCATTTTGTCGTAGATGGCCGGGTTGACTCCTGCGCGCTGGACGGAGGCGTAGTCGGCTTTCTGTTGTTCGGTGGGACCGCACGCGGCGAGAAGCGCGGCGGCGGCAATGACGAAAAGGAGGCGAAGTTTCATGGTCTCTATTTAGTATGACGCAAAAAGGCCCGCATTTCTTCACGGGCAATGCACTTGTAATGGAAAATCGCCTTGTTCATTAAGTTCGCAAGAGAAATCCGTGCGATCTAGCCGCGCGCCACAAATCGCCTTGCACCGGGGCCTGTCCCGATTATCGTAATCGAAGCAATGGGGAGCCCGAAGGGGCTGAGAGGTCGGCCGGTTGCCGACGACCCGATGAACCTGATCCGGATCATGCCGGCGGAGGGACTGCTGCGGCAGGGCAGTAACTGCGTGCGGCCACCCTCGCCTCGGCCATGTTCCGGTGAAACTGAGAAATTTCGCCATGATCCAGCCGCTTAATCCCACGCCGCAAACCCCGAAGAAACCCGCGCGCCGCTCGTCGCGTAAATCGAAATTCCTGCGCGAGGTGACGAAGCCGTTTCCGAATTCGCAGAAGGTGCACGTCGCGGCGCCATCGGGCGTGAAGGTGGCGATGCGCGAGATCACGCAATCGCCGACGCGGGACTTTCAGGGGCAGGTCACGGAGAATCCGCCGCTCCGCGTTTACGATGCGTCCGGGCCGTACACGGACCCGGCGGTGAAGATTGATATTCGCAGCGGACTGAAGCCGGTGCGGCTGGAGTGGATCGAGGAGCGCGCGGACACGGAAAATTACGCGGGCCGCGAGGTGCAGCCGCGCGATAATGGCTATCTCACGGCCGGTCATGCCGAGTACGCGAGCCAGCGCGAGGGCAGCGGACGGCTGGAACCGTTTCCGGGATTGAAGCGCGCCGCGCGGCGGGCTTCGTCCGGCGGGAACGTCTCGCAGATGTACTATGCGAAGAAGGGCATCATCACGCCGGAGATGGAGTATATCGCGACGCGGGAGATGCTTGGGCGAGAACACTACACTGACACTGTAGGGGCCAAGCAAACTGACCTGCGCCATCAGCACAACGGCAACTCGTTTGGCGCACGCCTCAACCGCAACACGATCATCACGCCGGAATTCGTGCGCGAGGAAGTCGCCGCGGGCCGCGCGATCATTCCCGCGAACGTGAATCATCCGGAGAGCGAGCCGATGATCATCGGGCGCAATTTCCGCGTGAAGATCAACGCGAACATCGGCAACTCCGCTGTGGCGTCCTCGATTGAAGAGGAAGTGGAGAAGATGACGTGGGCGATCCGCTGGGGCGCCGACACGGTGATGGACCTTTCCACCGGCAAGAACATTCACGAAACGCGCGAGTGGATCATCCGCAACTCGCCCGTGCCGATCGGCACCGTGCCGATTTACCAGGCGCTGGAAAAGGTCGGCGGCCGCGCGGAGGAACTGACGTGGGACCTGTACCGCGACACGCTGATCGAGCAGGCCGAGCAGGGCGTGGACTACTTTACGATCCACGCGGGCGTGCTGCTGCGCTACGTGCCGATGACGGCGCGGCGCATGTGCGGCATCGTCAGCCGCGGCGGGTCGATCATGGCGAAGTGGTGCCTGGCGCATCACCAGGAGAGCTTTCTCTACACGCGCTTCGATGAGATTTGCGAGATCATGAAGGCGTACGACGTCTCGTTCTCGCTCGGCGACGGCCTGCGTCCGGGCGCGGGCGCGGATGCAAACGACGAGGCGCAACTGGCCGAACTGGTCACGCTCGGCGAGTTGACGCAGAAGGCGTGGAAGCACGATTGCCAGGTGATGATCGAAGGGCCCGGCCACGTGCCGATGCAGCTCATCAAGGAAAACATGGAGCTGGAGCTGAAGCATTGCGCCGAGGCGCCGTTCTACACGCTCGGGCCGCTGACCACGGACATCGCGCCGGGCTACGATCACATCACGAGCGCAATCGGCGCGGCGATGATCGGCTGGTACGGCTGCGCGATGCTTTGCTACGTGACGCCGAAGGAGCACCTCGGCCTGCCGAACAAGGACGATGTGCGCGAGGGCGTGATCGCGTACAAGGTCGCGGCGCACGCGGCCGATCTCGCGAAGGGTTTCCCCGGCGCGAGCGAGCGCGACAACGCGCTGAGCAAGGCGCGCTTCGAGTTCCGCTGGGAGGACCAGTTCAACCTCGGCCTCGATCCCGAAAAAGCGCGCTCGTTCCACGACGAGACGCTGCCGCAGGAAGGCGCGAAGTCGGCGCACTTCTGCTCCATGTGCGGCCCGCATTTTTGCTCGATGAAGATCACCGAGGACGTCCGCAAGTACGCCGCCGAAAAGGGAGTCGCCGAGCAGGACGCGCTCAAGGCCGGCATGGCCGAGAAATCGCAGGAATTCGCCGACAAGGGCAACGACGTTTATCTGGCGCCTTGATCGGGATGTCGCAAACAGACTGGCGTTTTCGATAGATCGGTAATGATCTCTCGAATACGCCGGCTGTTTTTCTATTTGGTTCTCTCGCTGCTGGTCGTTTTCAGCTTGGCCTCGTTGGCCGTCGTCGTCTCTGGCCTGGACGACAACCTTCATGCTGCCGATCTCGCGGTTGTCCTGGGAAGCAAGGTCAATCGTGACGGACAGCCTTCGTCTGGCCTGGAGGCACGCCTCAATCACGCGATTGCTCTCTATCAAGGCGGATATTTCAAGCAGGTCCTAGTCAGCGGTGGCCACGGCCAGGAAGGCTACGATGAGGCGGCCGTCATGCGGCAATATCTCGAGGCGCATGGTGTTCCGTCGACCGCCATTCTCGAAGACGACGACGGCTATACGACGTGGTTGACGGCCCGAAATACCGCACGCGTCATGGAACAACGCCAATTCAAAAGCGCCCTCATTATCTCGGAATACTTCCACATGGCACGCTGTAGAATCGCGTTCGAGAAATTTGGCGTATCTCCGGTCTATACCAGCCACGCACCATTCTGGAGTGTTCGCAACTTCTACTCTGTTCCACGCGAAGTTGCAGGCATTCTCGAATACTCTCTGTCCAAAACAACAGCTGCCTTGACCATCATAAACCCTGCTCCCTTTTTGATTTCTAACGGATTGCCGGCGCTAGAAAGTGCCCGTTGTGTTACAGCAACAAACTGATTCCCCTTGGCAAATGTCTCCCCTCTGCTAACCCAAGGGGCATATGAAAAGCATCGCGTGCCTCCTGCTTCTGCTGTGCCTTTTTCTGCCGCTGCGAGCTGATCAGGATATCCTCATTAACAGTAATTTTTCCGATGGCCACAGCCATTGGGAGGGCGATGCGAAGGATGTTGATACGGGTGATCTCACGTCGGACACCCAGCCGGCGGGCGCGGTCATCCACCTGAAGAAAGACAAGTGGACCAAAATTTACCAGCTCTTCACCGTGCGCGACAAAAAGCTTTATTATACGGTGACCTTCCAACTTTCGAACGACTTCAAGATTGCCCCGCCCAGCGAAGGCGACTACTCCCGGGCCGACCTCGGCGACGTCCCCGGCTTGATGTATCGGGCGCAACTGTCCGAGAGCATCTTCACCCTGATGATCCGGGGTGGTGACAATTTCGCCGAGGCTTCACTCATCCCCGATAAATCGAAGCTGGGCAAATCGCAGACGTTAACGGGCCGCGTCAATCCGTATGCCATCGATGTCGAGTCGGTCTTCCTCATCGTCTTTCCGCCCGGCCAGGGCACCGTCACTCTGACCCAGGCGTCGCTCAGCAACACGGATCCGAACGCTCAGCCCTAACGTCCGCGTACGGCGCGATCCCCCGGTATTTCCACATGAAAGCCCTCGCCTACACCTTCCTGACGCTCCTGCTGGCCCTGCCGCTTCGGGCGCAGGACAACGGCAATTGGATTCAAAACGGCGATTTCACCGACGGCATCAACCATTGGTACGGAGGCGGCCGCAGTCCCGCCGATTTCGCCGACGACAATCCGTTCGCGACCAACGATCCCCTCACCAGCAAGGGCCTTATCATTCCGTTGCACGGGGCGACCTGGACCAAGGTGGCGCAGGACTTCAAGGGCAAGGAAGCCGACGGCATCCTGACCATCACCTACAAGGTTTCGCCGGATTTCGCCTTTTCCACCAAGGCGGAGGACTACCAGAATGTTCCGGGCAAGATCGGCTACAACCACTGGAACCCCTTCGACATCCCGGCCGGCCAATGGATGGTTTATCTCTCGGACTTCGGCACCGATCGCGGCCACTACTACATGATGACGCCCAAGACGGGCACCAGCGAGGTGCAAACGCTGCATGCGATCGTCCCCGGCCTGACGCCCTACGCGGACAAGACCATCACACTGGCGTTTCCGCCCGGCACCGGCATGTTCATCGTGCTGAGCGTCTCGATGAAAAGCGGGCAATGAGATGAAGCGTGCTGCCCTGATTCTTCTACTGCCGCTGCTGGCCGCCGCGCGGCTTTTCGCACAGGACGATTCGAATGAAATCCTGAAGAATCCCACGTTCGCCGACGGCACCACCTACTGGCACGGCGACTGCAAGCCGGCCGGCTCCGACTCGTCCACGGATTTCATCACCAGTACCTCCAATGCCAGCGGCGTGATGGTCGAGCTGCATTCCTCGACCTGGACCAAGGTGACGCAGGAGATTCGCGACAAGCCGGCGCCGTTCGGCTCGGTACTGACCATCACCTATCAGGTCTCGCCCGACTTCAAGCTTTCCGATCGCGACTCGGACTATGGCAATTGCGGGCCGAATGTCGGTTTCAGCGGCGCCAACATCTTCTCGCGGAAAGGCGAAATTATCGCCTTCATCGACGTCCCGCCGCTCTCGCGTTCCTCCGTCGCGGCCTCCGGCGGCATCACGCAGGTCACGATTTACAACGACCGCGTTTCTAACGCGAGCTTCACGCCGGTGACGGCCCAATCGCCGCAGACTTTCACCATGCGCATACAGCCGCCGCCACCGACAACGGACAGCCACCAAACGCTCTGCCTGGCCTTTCCGCCCGGCGAGGGCAGCATCACGATCACGAAGATCTCGCTGACGTCGCAACCGCTTCGCTTCGCGCCGAACCCATAGGCGTCACGCTCAACCCCGCCGGTTGAGCGCGCTGAGCACCGCTTTCAGCGAGGCGATCTCGATGTTCTCGTCGGTGGCCGCGCCGAAGCAGCTCGGGCCCGCGCCGGACTTGATTTCGAAGTACGCGACCGCCTTCGCTTCCGCGCCGGAACCGAGCGAGTGCTCCGAGTAGGAGACGATCTCGAACGGCTCGACCAATTTGCTCTCGGTCAACCCATGCACGAAGGCCGCGACCGGCCCGTTGCCGTGGCCGCGCACCTGGTGCACCTCGCTGCCGCGCCGCACGCGGATGATGCAATCGACGCCGTGACCGTGCGGGGGCGTCATCTTCGACACGCCCTCGAACGACAGCGGCTCGTTGCGGTCGAGATACTCCTTCTGGAACAGCGCCATGATGTCGTCCGGCGGCAATTCCTCGCCGCGCTCGTCGGCCACGCGGTTGATGATCTTGCCGAAATCGCGGTGCATCGCCTTCGGCAGCACGTAGCCGAATTCCTGCTCCATGACGTAGGCCACGCCGCCCTTGCCGGACTGGCTGTTGATGCGGATGATCGCGCGGTAATTGCGCCCGATGTCGTGCGGGTCGATGGAGAGATAGGGCACTTCCCAAAAATCGTCCGGGTGCGCCGCGCGGTCCTTGAGGCCCTTGTTGATCGCGTCCTGGTGCGAGCCGGAAAAGGCGGTGAAGACGAGGTCGCCGGCGTACGGCCAGCGCGGCGGCACTTCCAGCTTGGTCCAACGCTCGTAGGCATCGCGGATTTCGGGAAGGTTGCTGAAGTCGAGCTTCGGATCGACGCCTTGCGTGTGCAGGTTCAGCGCGACCGTGACGATGTCGAGATTGCCGGTGCGTTCGCCGTTACCGAAGAGCGTGCCCTCGACGCGCGCCGCGCCGGCCAGCAGGCCCAGCTCGGTCGCGGCCACGCCGGTGCCGCGGTCGTTGTGCGTGTGCAGGCTGATGATGTGCCGCTCCGGATGTTTCTGGTGCGTGACGAACCACTCGATCATGTCGGCGTACTGGTTCGGCATCATCAACTCGACCGTGTTCGGCAGGTTCAGAATGATCGGCTCCTCCGCTGTCGCGCCCCACGTGTCGCTCACCGCCTCGCAGACTTCCAAGGCGAAATCGACCTCGGTGCCGGAGAAACTTTCCGGTGAATACTCGAAGCGGATTTTCGTGCCGGGCACGCTTTTAACGCGGTCGCGAATCTGCTGCGTGCCGCGCACGGCGATGTCCTTGATGCCGTCCTTGCTCAAACCGAAAACGATGCGGCGCTGCGCGACTGATGTGGAGTTATAGAGATGCACGATGGCGCGCGGCGCGCCCTGGATCGCCTCGAACGTGCGCTGGATCAATTCCTCCTTGGACTGCACGAGGCACTGCACCCAGACGTCGCCGGGGATGCGTTTCTCGTCGATCAGCCGGCGCGTGAAGTCGAACTCGATCTGCGATGCGGACGGAAAGCCGATCTCGATTTCCTTGAAGCCGAGCTTCACCAGCATATCGAAATACTCGATCTTTTCCTCCACGCTCATCGGCACGGCCAGCGCCTGGTTGCCGTCGCGCAGGTCGACGCTGCACCACGTCGGGGCCTTGGTGATCGTGCGCGTGGGCCACGCACGCTCGCTCATCTTCACGGCCGGGAAGGGCCGGTATTTCGTCACTGGGTTGATCATAGCTTCTCTTTCATTTCCGTCATCCCGAGCGAAGTCGGGGGATCAGTTCCGCCTCGCCTTAGCGGAAGGCAGCCGAACTGATCCTTCGACAAGCTCAGGATGACTGATTCTTATTTGATGATGTTACTGGGTAGGTCCGCGACGACACGCCGAAAATAAGAAACCCCGGGGCTTCCGCAAATCGGCGGGCCGTCGGGGTTGTTTGTCTGGCGTTAAAGCGAGTGAATCAGATCACAGCATTTCCGCCAGGCCCGAGCGGCCCGGAAGAAGCAGCGTAAGTCGAAGCGACTGCGCGGTGATCTGCATGCCTTTTACATAAGCGATGGCCGAACGAAACGCAAGCAGGTAGTCTGCGCCCGATGAAAGCCCTGCTCCTCGCCGCCGGCATTTTCCTCTCGCTGCCCGCCCTCGCCGCACCGCCGGAAATCAGCATTCCCCAGAGCGATATCGATCTCATCAAAACCACCGGTTCCGTCGAAGTCACCGGCACGAACAGCCACGGCGGAGCGGAAGCGTTCACCGTCCACGACGCCAAGGCGATCAAGCAATTCGTTGAGCTGCTCACCTCCGAGCGCTACAACGCCGTGCCCAAAAACCTGAAGCCCGACTTCAAGTCGCCCTCGCGTTACGACGTGAAGCTGTCCTCGGGTGGAAACGTGATCCTCGAATTCCAGATCATCGCCGACGACGTGCTCGATTTCACCGGCGACGATAACTACTACATGGAGTCCGAGCGCCACTCCGACATTCTGCTCGCGCCGCTGCTGCGGCTGCGGTGACATTACTCACTTTCCGGCCAATCGATTTGAACGTAGGCCCGCGGGGCAATCACTTCGAGCGTTTCAATTATTTTCGGCACGAGCAACTTCACAATGCGGCGCCGGTTGGTGGGAAGCTCGATGATGGCAATCTTTCGCTTCGAAAGATTCTGCTGGTATCGCAGATTTTTATCGGACGTGAGGAAAACGTCGAACTGCTCTTCTGCAAGGGAAAGCAATTCACCGTTTTTGATGCCGCCCCAACCGCAATCCTGAGCGGTTTGTGCCTCATGTCCTGCCAGTAGCCGTCGCAAAAAACGAGGCACGCATTCATCGACCAACACCCTCATGAGGCCTGCGCAAGATCCTCAAGACAGGTGCCACCAGCTTCCAGAACCTTGACTGCATCTGCACGTGCGACCGTCGGAAATTCATCTAGAAACTCATCCAAAGAGCAGCCGTCTGCCATGTAGTCAAAGACCGTTCGTACCGGCACGCGGGTTCCCTTGAACACAGGTGTCCCTCCCAGAATATCCGGGTCTTTGTTGATGGGAAGCAATTGCACCTGCGCCACGGTCATAGGCAAACTTTAAGCGAAAAGCGGCATTACGGCAATGGCAGCTCCACGGCATGCCCGCCACGCGCGCTTTGGTTCACGGCCTCGGTGAACTCGAGGTACTGGACGCCGGTTTCGAAGCTGGGCTCGGGGTGGCCGCCGACGGTGACGGCGTCGATGAAATCCTTTTCCACGGTCCATGCGGTCTCGAGCTCGGGCGGAATGGAGAGTGAGCGCAGCTCCTTGTCGCCGCGGCGGCCGCCGAGGATTTCGTCGGTGGTGAAGTTGTAGACGAGCGTGCCGTCGCGGCCGTAGATGGTGAGCGTTTCGTCGGGCGGGAATTGCGCGACGCCGCTCCACTCGAGGTTCGCGGCGATGCCGTTCGGCCATTGCGCGATGACATGCACAATGTCGGGCACGTGGACGATGTAGCCCTCGCGCTTCGGCACTGAGACTTTCATCTGCGCATGCAGGCGGCGCGGCGAGCCGAGCCAGCGTTGCAGCACCTCGGCGTAGATGCCGAGCGTGAGGCAGTTGATGCCGTTGAGCTCGGTGCGCTGGCGCCAGTGCGGCGGCGCGAGCGGGTCGGAGAAGGTGTCGCGGCAGGCCATGAGGCGGAAGTGCCAGATTTCGCCGACGTAGCCGTCGCGCAGCAGCTTCTGGAAAAACTTCCCGCCCTTCATGCCGTGCGGCGGCGGGCAGAGCATGGTGACGAGGTTCGGGCGCGCCTGCGCGGCGGCGAGCATCTCGCGGCCCTCGCGCAGGTTCATCGCCATGCGGGCCTGGCAGAAAACGTGTTTGCCCGCCTCGAGGGCGGAGATGGTGATGGGCGCGTGCAGGACGGGTGGCGTGCCGATCCAAATGATGTCGATATCGCGGCGTTCGAGCAACTCGACCCAGTCGCTGAAGACCTCGGGGATGTTGAACTGTTTGGCGACAGCTTGCGCCGATTCGATCCGCGAGTTGCAGACGGCGACGACCTCGACATTCGGCAGCGCCTGAAGTCCGGGCAGGTGCCTTTGTTTGACAATAGCGCCGGCGCCGACGATGCCGACGCGCAGTTTCCTGGAGTTGTTCTTCGTGCTCATGCGATCGTTTCGTGCGCCATCTTGCGCGCGGAAACTCCCGGCGTCCAGCCGCGCAATTCGCGCTGCCGCCGCACCACTTCGCCCGTGCGCCGCGCGATTTCAACGAGGTCCTCGTCGCGAATCTCCGCGTCGATGGAGAAGCGCACCGTCGCCGCGGCCCAATCCGCCGGCACGCCCATTGCCGCGAGCACGTGCGAGGGCTGCACCGAACCGACCAGGCAGGCCGAGCCGCTGGAAACCGCGAGCCCGGCGAGATCGAGGCCGATGAGCAGGTCCTCGCCATGCAGGCCCTGGAAACTGACGTTGAGCGTGTTGGGTAGTCGTCTCGCGGGATCGCCGTTGCGCCGCACGCCGCCGAGCTTCTCCAGCTCGCGCCACAACGTTTCGATCCAGCGGAACTGACGCTGCGCTTCGTCCGCACTAATTTCGCCATGCAGCCGCACCGCCTCCGCGAATCCGGCGATGGCCGGCGCGTTCTCCGTGCCCGGGCGCCGTTCGTTTTCGTGCGAGCCGCCTTCCATCAGGCGCGTCAGCGGCACACCGGCCTTGAGCCACAACGCGCCCGCGCCGAGCGGCCCGTGCAGTTTATGCGCAGTCAGGCTCAGCGCGCTCACCTGCCACGCGCGCAGATCGAGCGCTTCCTTCCCCGCGCTCTGAATCGCATCCGTATGAAAAAGCACGCCGCGCTTCGCGCAAATCTCGCCGATCTCGCGCATCGGCTGGCACACGCCGGTCTCATTGTTCGCGCTCATGATCGAGACCAGCGTCGTGTCCGCGCGAATGGCCTCGGTCAAGGTTTCCGGGTCAATCAAGCCGTGCTCATCGACCTCGAGAAATGTGACCTCAAAGTCGCCGCTGCGGCCCAATGCCTGAAACGCATGCAGCACGGCGTGATGTTCTGTCTTCGCGGTGATGAGGTGCCGTCCCTTTTCCACCTGCGCGAGCGCGAGTCCCCTCACCGCGAGGTTGCAGCTTTCCGTCCCGCCGCTGGTAAAAACAATCTCCGACGGCTTCGCCTTCAGCCACGCGGCGAGGACATCGCGCGCCGCATCGATTTCACTCCGCGCGCGGCGGCCCTCCGCGTGCAGGCTGGAGGGATTGCCGAGATGCGCCGCCAGCAGCGGCTCCATCGCGGCGCGCACGCGCGTATCGAGCTTCGTCGTGGCGTTGGCGTCGAGGTAGAAGCGCGGCATGGCGTTCGTCCCGCCGGTCAGATGATCCAGTCGCCCGCGCCGCGATTCCGCGGATGGATGCTGACCTGCTGCGCCTCGAAGACCGCGATCGAGTCGGGCGGGATCGAGCGCGTCAGCCAGACGTTGCCGCCGATGATCGTGCGGTCGCCGATGACCGTGTCGCCGCCGACGATGGTCGAGTTGGCGTAGATGGTCACGTCGTCCCCGACCGTCGGGTGCCGCTTGCCGCCGAGCGCCTGGCCCTGCTCGTCGCGCTCGACGTTCTTGGCGAGGCTGCGCGCGACCAGGCCGACGCCCTGGTAAAGGCGCACGCGGTTGCCGATCTTGGCTGTGCCGCCGATGACGACGCCCGTGCCGTGGTCGATGAAAAAGTGCGAGCCGATCTCCGCGCCCGGATGCAGGTCGATGCCCGTGCGGCTGTGCGCCCACTCGGTCATCATGCGCGGCAGGAACGCGACACCCAGCGCATGCAGCGCGTGGGCGAGACGGAAAACCGCCACGGCCTCCACGCCGGGATAGGCCAGCACCACTTCTTCCTTGCTCGCCGCCGCGGGGTCGCCCTGGAAGGCGGCCTCGACGTCGGTCTGGATCACGTAGCGGACGTCCGGCAGCTTGCGCAGGAAATCGAGCGTTACCGTCTCCGCATCGCGCCCGGCGACGGGGTGCATCTCCAGGCTCTTCGCGATCTCTTTCTTAAGCCGCCGCTCAAGCTGACTCAACTGCAGCGCGGTCTCATAGAGCAGATCGCGCGAGTTCACCTGGTGCTCGGCGATGAAGCCGGGGAAAATGATCTGGAGCAGGTCCTGCGTCAGTGTCGCAACGGCGTTCTTCGACGGCAGCGTCGAGCCGCTGAGGTGCTTGATCCCGCCGCAATTGGCGTAGGATTCCAGCAACTCATCGACCAGCCTCTCCATGGGATCGTCCATCCGGCGAGCCTAGAGGAAAATGCTCTCCTCTGCAAACACGGGTGTCAGCGGCGCTTCGCCGGAAATTTTTGCCTGTAACCTTTTTACCGGCTTTGCGTCTGCCTGACTGTGAGCTCAACGAAGAAGTCCCGCACGAACAGCCGACCACCATGCCCTCCTCTCACTTTGCCGATAAGATGATCGCGCCAAGACTCGTGTGCTGGGATATTGGTTACCTATGGACGCGCAGAGCTCGCCCCCGGATGACGAGCTTGTGCGCGCCGCGCTCGCGGGCCGCGACGAGGCCTACGCGGAACTGGCCCGGCGCCACAAGGGCCGCGTCTTCGGCGTCGCCGCGCGTTTCGCCCGCGATGCGACCGAGCTCGAGGACATCTGCCAGGAAGTCTTCACGCAGGCCTATTTCAAGCTGCGCCAATATCGCCGCGATTCGCCCTTCGAGCACTGGCTGCTCCGCATCACCACGCACAAGTGTTACGACTACCTGCGCAAACGCCGCCGCGCCGCGCCGCAAATTTCCGTCGAGGCCATGCTCGAGTCCGGCCACGAGCCGCATGCCCCGGCGCCTCCCGCCGCGCACCCGCGCCTCGAGGACCTGCATGCCGCCATCAGCCAGTTGTCCGCCAAGGAGCGGCTCGTCATCACCCTGCTCGAGCTGGAAGACCGCAGCGTGCAGGAAGTCGCCGAACTCACCGGCTGGAGCGAGGGCAATGTCAAAGTCCGGGCTTTCCGCGCCCGCGCGGCCCTGCGCAAACTTATGGAGAAATCATCATGAGTAAATACGGAGATTACTTCCGGACCCCGGACCCCGACCCGCTCGACGCGCTTTTCGCCGCCGCCCGGCAGCAACGGCCCGACACGTCGCGCGCCGAATACGGCTTCGAGACGCGCCTGATGGCCCGCCTGCGCGAGCGCCGCCAGCCCGATGCGATCTCGGTTTGGTCCGTGGTGTCGTGGCGCCTCGCGCCGTTCTTCGCCGTATGCATTGTCGCGCTGGCCCTCTGGCAGGCGAATGTCTCCTCCGATTCGGATGACGCTGCAGCGGCCGCGGGACTAAACAACCCGGTAGCGGGGGAAATTTGGGGCAACTGATATGAGTCCAACCTGGAAAGCCGCACTCGGCGTCATCTTCATTTTCATCCTCGGCTGGGTCGGCGGCGCGTTGACCACGCAGATCATCGCGCACCATAAAATCCTCGCGCTGGTCCAGGGCAACTCCCAGGCCCTGACCACCCTGCTGGAACGGCAGACGACGCGCGGACTCAAGCTCGACGACGGCCAGAGAGCCAAGCTGCACGATTTGCTGCTCGAAAACGTGAGACAACGCAAGGAGCTGCAGAAGCAGGTCCAACCGCAGGTCTGGACCTGCAATCGCCAGACGATGGAGGCGATCAACGCCTTGCTCACGCCCGAGCAACGGCAAAAGTTCGAGGACAACCTTCTCTTTTTCAAGGCGCGCTTCGGGCGCAATCCGCTCAACACCGGGCCGGAAGAAAGCGCACCGAGCGCGGTCGGTTCCAGCACCAACGCCGCCACCGCCACGCCGCCGCAGTAGTAGTGCGCGCGCGTTTCTCCTCGTCAGCCGGGGATGAAATTGGTTGTCTGGCGGCGTGCTCGCCAAAGTCCACTCCGCTGCTGTCTGGGGCGTGGACGCCTATCCGGTGGAAGTTGAAGTCAACGCGCGACCGGGCAAGTTCGCGGTCGTCGTCGTCGGCCTGCCCGACACGGCGGTGAAGGAGAGCCGCGACCGCGTCATGACCGCGGTCACCAGCAGCGCCTTTCGTTTCCCCTACGGCCGCGTCACGTTCAACCTCGCGCCCGCTGATGTGAAAAAGGAGGGCCCGAGCTTCGACCTGCCCATGGCGCTCGGCATCGTGGCCGCGGCGGACCAACTCCCGCTGCGCGATCTTGACCAATACTGGGTCGTCGGCGAACTCGCCCTCACCGGTGACGTGCGCGCGATCAAGGGCGCGCTGGCCATCGCGCTCTCCGCCCGCAAGCACAAGATCAAGGGCCTGCTTTTGCCCGCGGCCAACGCGGCCGAAGCGGCCGTGGTCGAGGGCCTCAACGTCTATCCGGTGAAGCACCTGCGCGAGGCCGCGGAATTCCTCGCCGGCAACGCGCTCATCCGGCCCGTGACGGCCGACCCGAACACGATCCTCGGCGAATTCGACGCCATCGAGCACGACTTCGCCGACGTGAAGGGACAGGAGCACGTGAAGCGCGCCATCGAGGTCGCGGTCGCCGGCGGCCACAACGTGCTCATGATCGGCCCGCCCGGCAGCGGCAAGTCGATGCTCGCGAAACGCATTCCCGGCATCTGCCCGCCGCTCACGCTCGACGAGGCGCTGGAGACGACGAAGGTGCACAGCATCGCCGGATTGCTCCCTGCGGACATCGGCATGGTCACGCGCCGCCCGTTCCGCTCGCCGCACCACACCATCTCCGACGCCGGGCTCATCGGCGGCACGGCGAACCCGAGTCCGGGCGAAGTCAGCCTCGCGCACAACGGCGTGCTTTTTCTCGATGAGTTGCCGGAGTTCCGCCGCAGCGCGCTCGAGGTCCTGCGCCAGCCGCTTGAGGACGGCACCGTCACCATCTCGCGCGCCTCCGGCTCGATGACCTTCCCCTCGCAATTCATGCTCGTCGCGGCGATGAACCCCAGTCCCGGCAGCGGCGGCTTCGGCGATGCCGAGCGCGGCCGCGCCTCGCAGGCGGCCATCCGCAAATACCTCAATAAAATCTCCGGCCCGCTCCTCGACCGCATCGACATCCACGTCGAGGTCCCCGCCGTCAAGCACGAGACCTTGCTGCGCCCGCACGCCGCCGAATCCTCCGCCGCCGTCCGCGCCCGCGTGCTGGCCGCGCGCAAAATCCAGCTCGAGCGCTTCGCCACGCGGCGCAAGGTCCGCTGCAACGCCCAGATGACCTCCAAGGACCTCAAGGTCCACGTCCCGCTCGACCAGGACAGCGAAAACCTTCTGCGCATGGCGCTGAGCGAACTCAGCCTCAGCGCCCGCGCCTACGACCGCATCCTCAAGGTCTCGCGCACCATCGCCGACCTCGCCGGCGCGGAAAAGGTCACCGCCGAGCACCTCAGCGAAGCCATCCAGTACCGCACGCTCGACCGTCAGGTCTGGGGCTAAGCGCCGCCGAAGCCTATGACTTTCCTGCTCGTCCTCTTTGTCGTGATGGTGTTGTTGGGCGGATTGTTTTTACGGCGGGGGAATGAGGCGAAGGTTTCGCTAGGAGAGATTCCGGCGGTTTTTGGGAAAGTGGAGGGGGCGGGGAAGGATGGGGCTTTCGCGATGTTTTGTTTCCGGATTTCGGACGAAACGGTGAAGGATCCCGCGGTGAACGTGCAGTTTTCCGTCGAGGACCGGCGCGTGGGTTTTGATTGGGTGCTGATTTGCGAGGTGAATCGGCGCGACCGGGAGAAGTTTTCGGCGCTGGCGCAGCGACTAGGCCACACGGTCACGGAGCACAAGGCCAGGAACGGCTGCGAGTATTTGCGCGCGGAGGATGGAGATTTGGTGGCGCTTTGCCGGGCGTCAATCGTTGAGCTCTATGGGTTGACGGAGTCGGCGGAGTTGGGATTGGTCTGGCAGGGATTTGAGTGGCCGTGATCCGCGCTAGCCGTCGACCGCCGTCTACCGCGCCTTCTCAATACACGCGTAGGCCGAGTGATTATGGATGCTTTCCATGTTCTCGGCCTCGACTTTGTACCAGGTGATGTCCGGATGCCGGTTGCAGCGCAGGGCGACGTTGCGCACGAGGTCCTCGACAAAGACGGGGTTGTCGTAGGCGCGCTCGGTCACGGCTTTTTCGTCGGGGCGCTTGAGCAGCGAATAGATTTCGCTGCTGGCCGATTGCTCGACCATGGCGATCATGTCCTCGATCCAGATGGGCTCGACGGAACGAAGCGCGAGCGTGACGTAGCCGCGCTGGTTGTGCGCCCCGTAGGCGCTGATCGACTTGGAGCACGGGCAGAGCGTGGTCACGGGAATGGTCACCCCGACGGTGAAGGCAACGTCCTCGCCGTGCGCGGCGGCGTCGAACTTGACCTGGTAATCGACGAGGCCCCTGGCCTTGGTGACGGGCGCTTCCTTCTCGAGAAAATAGGGAAACTCGACCTCGATGTGCGCGGCATCCGCGTTCAGCTTGTCCTGCAACTCGTGCAGCATCTTCGGGAGATTGCGGACGTGAATAAGGCGGCCATGGGCGTTGAGGACCTCGACAAAGCGGCTCATGTGCGTGCCTTTAAAATCCTTCGGCAAGTCAACGAGGAGGCTGAAGCGCGCGACGGTGGCCTGAATGACGTTGGCCTTGTCCAGCACCTCGATGGGATGGAGCAGGCCCTTGACGCCGACCTTGTCGATGCGCAGCTCGCGCGTGTCGGGCTGGCTTTGCGTGTCGTGCAGCGCGGTGGCCTTCCCGGCCTCCGGCTTGAGGGTCGCTTTCATCATCCGCATAGCGTATCGCAAATTGCGCGAGTAGCAAACCTGGGGGAATATTCGCGCAATTGGTTCGTCCCATTTCGAACTAATAACTGACGCCTTGAACCCTGGCCGCATTTGCTTTTCGGCAAATCGAGGCCAGCCTAGAGATAACCTCTCAACCAACCGGAGCCACCATGCACGCACCTGCCCGCACCTTTCCGCCCTTCAGCCTCACTCGTTTGCTCACCACCGTCTTCGCCCCGAAAGGCGGCGAGCGCGTGGCCATCCTGATCGACCTGCCTGAGCCGGAGGCGGTGACCGATTTTCGTTTCCTGAAGGACCCGGCGCTGACCATCCAGCGGCATGCCTACGAGGTCTTTTACCAAGGCCTGAAGGGCGGCGCGGCGAAGGAGCTAGGCCTCACCGGCGGCGATTTTTTCGCCTACAAGATCACAGGCGGCAGCAACCTGGACTTGCCGGATGAGGCGTGGACGCCGGACGGCACGAAGGTGAGCCTGGAGCGCGATGTCTACCCGAAGTACGACCTGATTCTCTGCGTCTCGACGTTCTCCGCAACGGCGCCGCTGACCGCCTTCGCGAAGCAGTTCGGTTTCCGTGGCGCGACGCTGCATGGGCTCAACGAGATCATTTTGAGCAGCGGCCTCGCGGTCGATTACAATGACGTGAGCAAGACGGCGGAGAAAATGCGCCTCGCGCTGACGAAGGCGGACTGGTTCGAGGTCGACTTCAAGGTCCGCGACCAGAAGTACACATTGAAGCTGCTGGTGAATGGCCAGGAGGCGCAGAAGAGCCACGGGCTGTGTCGCGGCCCCGAGCCGGACGTGGCGAACCTGCCGGCCGGGGAAGTTTATTACGTGCCGGAGGGCGCGGAGGGACAGTTCCCCATGCGCTACGAGACGGGCACGCTGGCGCTGATGGACGTGAAGGGCGGCCGCATCGTGAAAGCGACGCTCCTCGCGGGCGATCAGGAAGAAGTCGACGCGCACAACGCCAAGCTCGTGAGCGATCCGGTGACCGGCGAGATCGGCGAACTCGGCTTCGGCACGCAGGTGCTGCCGGTTTCCGGGCGCGACATCCAGGACGAAAAGGTGCTCGGCACGATGCATGTGGCCACGGGCCGGAGCGACCATCTCGGCGGCCATTTGGTGCCGAAGCTTTTCAAGAACGCCAAGAACGCCACGCACGACGACATTCTCTTCGCCCCCGCGAAAACACCGGAGATCACCGTGACGCAGGTGCGCATGCATCGCGACGGCAAGACGGTCGTTGTGCTGGAGAATTTCCAGACGGCCAAATACCTCCAGGACGTTTTGGCGTAGTCCATCCGAGGTAGCCGGCGCAGGCCCTGCGCCGGTCGGTCGTGTCTGCGCGACCGATTTCTGAAATGCCGTCCCTGCGGAGACCTCTGCGAAATAAAAAACGCGTCGTCATCCTGAGCGAGTGAGGCGGAAAACCCCGCCTGTGAGAAAGCGCCTGCCCGAGCGAGTCGAAGGACCCAGCCCCTCTTGGCAGCGGGCTGCCGCAGCGAGACGGAGCCATTACACGCAGGGCCACTCCCGCCGGCCTTTCGCGGCAAAACGTTTCCGGTTTACGTTTGCCCTCCCCTTAAGCCAGGCAGGTCCGTCGACTGCGGCTCGGCCAAACGCTGCGCCAAAAGCACGCCCACCGCTCGCCTCCGCTCAGGATGACGGAACTTGAAAGAGAGCGTCTTTTTGCAGAGGTCTCCAGCGGGAAGGCCCCCGCACACGGCGTGCGCGGGCTACCGGCCGAAAAGCTTCTTCAACCCTTCCTCGCTCGCAGGGCAGACGCCCTTCTCGGTGATGAGCGCGGTAACAAGCCGCGCGGGCGTGACGTCGAAGCCGTAATTGCAGGCGGGCGAGCCATCCGGCGTGACCTGAATCTCCGTTAGCGTGCCCTCGAAGGTCTTGCCGCGCAGATGGGTCACCTCGCCCGCGCTGCGTTCCTCGATGGGGATTTCCGCGATGCCGTCGCGGACGGTCCAGTCGATGGTGGAACTGGGCAGTGCGACGTAAAACGGCACGCCATTGTCGCGCGCGGCGAGCGCCTTGAGATAGGTGCCGATCTTGTTGCAGACATCGCCGAGCGCGGTCGTGCGGTCCGTGCCGACAATGCACAGGTCAACGAGGCCATGCTGCATGAGATGCCCACCGGCGTTGTCGACGATGACCGTGTGCGGCACGCCGTGCTGGTTCAATTCCCAGGCGGTAAGCGACGCTCCTTGATTGCGCGGACGCGTTTCATCAACCCACACTTGCACGGGCAGGCCCGCGTCATGCGCCATGAAAATCGGCGCCAGCGCCGTGCCCCAATCGACGCAGGCGAGCCACCCCGCGTTGCAGTGTGTCAGCACGTTCAGCTTCGATCCCGCCGGCTTTTTCGCGAGCACGTCGCGGAAAATCGCGAGGCCATTGCGCCCAATCGCTTCGTTCACCGCGACATCCTCGTCGCAAAGTTCCGCTGCGCGCTGCCACGCGGTCTCGAGCCGCTTCGGCGGCGGCAGTTGCGCCACGGCGGTCTGCATCTGATCGAGCGCCCACTTCAAATTAATCGCCGTCGGACGCGTCGCATGCAGCGTCTTGTACGCCGCGGCGAAATTCGCGTCACTCGCATCATCGCGCAGCGCGAAGACAATGCCGTAAGCCGCCGTCGCGCCGATCAGCGGCGCACCACGCACGGTCATGTTGCGGATCGCCTCGGCGCAATCCTCCATCGTGCGCAGCGTCAGCGTTTCAAATTCGTGCGGCAGCCGCCGCTGATCGATGACGCCAACCGTATCGTGCGCATTGCGCCAGATCGTGCGCCACCGTTTGCCTTGGTAGTTCATTTACAGCTTTCCGAGTTCCGTGCTCATCTTCACGCCAAGCGCGGAACTGGGATTCAGCGCCTGACCTTGCGTCCATGCCTTTTTGGCGTCGTCGGGCTGGGACATCTGCCTGAAGCTGAGGCCCGCATAGTAATAGATGGCCTGCTGCGTCTCGGTGTCGAGGATGTAGGGCGTCTTGATTTCGCCGTCCACCTCCTTAAGCAGCGTGGTGAAGTCGTCGCGCGCGGTCTGGCGCTTGCCGAAGATCGATGGCAGCTCGAAGTAGTCAACGGCGCGGATGAAGCGCACGGCGGGATTATTGGGCGCGGCGAGAACGGCGGCGTCGAGTTCCTTGCCGCCGTTTTGCAGATAGGTGAGCTTGCCCGGGCCGGGCCAGGCATCGCGGCAGTCGAGCGTGTAGACGCTGCCGAGGTAGGCCTGAAGCAAATGATTATTCGGCTGCTCTTTCGTCCACTTTTCCAAGTCGGAGGTCAGCGCCTGCGTTTCCTTTTTGTCCCCGGCGACGGCCTTGTTGTGGCGGGCCTGCACCGACTTGATCAGCGGATCGCTGAAGGGATCGACCGCGTGCAAGTGATCCGCGGGAGCGGAATTTGTGACGTATCCCAGCTCACTTTGGAATACCTGCAGGTTTTGATTGGTGGACTGCGCCCGCACACCAGGAATAACCCCGAGACAAACAAAAGCGGAAAGCAAAAATGGGGCAGGCCGGAGACTGCCCTTCCAAATTATGAATTTCATGCGCGGAAGAAGGAGCCAAGACGTTGCCCCATGACACGCGAGCCAATCAGGAGACCACTTCCGAGCAGCACCATGGCCAGCACGCCAAGCGCGCAGGCCAGGGACGACGCCTCGGGGCTGGGCCGGCCCATGATTTCGTAGATGCCGCGCGTGATGGGGGCGAAACGGGATTCCAAAGCGAGGATGAGGCTATCGCTGACTTCGAGCATGGAAAAGCAAAACGTGAGAATGGTGCCCGCGATGAGGCTCGGCGCAATGAGCGGCAGCGTGATGCGGCGGAAGGTGGTCCAGCGGCCCGCGCCAAGATTGTACGACGCCTCCTCGAGCGCGACGCTGGTCTGCTGGTAGCCGGCATAAGCTGCGCGCACGATGTACGGCAGCCGCCGCAAGGCGTAGCTGACGACGAGGAGGAACGTCGGGTTGTTGCGCGGGTTCATCCAGGCCAGCGCCGGATCGCGCACGTTGTAGCTCATGAGCAGGCCGAAGGCGAGGACGAGGCCGGGCAGCGCGAGCGGCAGCATGGCGAGCGCATCGAGCAGCGATTTGCCGGGGAACCTTTCGCGCGCGAGCAGGTGCGCGATGACGAGGCCGAGGACGAGATCGAGCAGGGCGCTCAGGCCGGAATAGAGGAGCGAGTTGGTGATGAAGAGCTGCGTCTTATCGTTGCTCAGGACATCGGCGAAATAATGGCCGGAGATTTTCGACGGCAGGATGGTGAAGAACCAGCGCTCGGAAATGGAACTGAGGATGACCCCGAGATGCGGCAGCACGGCGGCGAAGAGCAGCAACGCAACGAACCCGGAAACGCACCAACCGGCCAGCGGCGAAAGCGTCTCGCTCGCGGCGCCCTGGATGGCGCGCGTGGACATGGCCCCGGCACTTTCGCCAAAGCGGCGCACGAGAAGAAAGAGGGCGAGCACGAGAGCAAGCGTGGCCACAACGAAGGCATAGCCGGCCTGCGCGCTGTTGGCGTCGACGGAAGCGTTGAAGATCTGCGTGGGCACGGTGGCGTAGAAATTGAAGATGAGCGGCGTGCCGAGATCGGTGAAGGCGCTGACGAAGACGATGCATGCGCCGCCGAAAAGTCCGGGCCGCGCCAACGGCAGCGTAACCGTCAGGAAACGGCGCCACGCGGACGCGCCGAGATTGGCGGCGGCGTCGAGCAGCGCGGGATCGATGTTGGCAATGGCGGCGCTGATGCTGAGAAAGAGGATGGGGAAAAGGTGCAGCACCTCGAGGATAATGATGCCGGTGAAGCCGCTCGCGCCGAGCCAGTCGATGGGATGGGCGGCCGAGAGCAGCCCGAGCTTCATCAGCAACAGGTTGATCATCCCATAGCGCGCGAAGATATGCTTGATGCCCAGCGCGCCAACGAACGGCGGCAAAATGAGCGGCGCCAGCAGCAGCGGCCGAAACCACTCGCGGCCCGGGAAAGCGTAGCGCGTAAAAAAAACCGCCAGCGGAATCGCCACCAGCGTGGTGAAGATCGTGGCCAGCACCGCGATCTCGAAGCTGTTGACCAGCGAGAGGCGGTAAAGCCGGTTCTCGATGAGCAACTGAAAAAAGCGCAGCGTGAACTGCGTGTTCCCCTGCCCGTCGGTTAGGAAGAACGCGCCGCCGAACAATCCAAACAGCGGATAGACGAGAAACGCGCCGAAGAAGAGGGCGAGGAACGGGAGCGCGAAGCGTTTCACGCGGCGCATCCTAGCGGCGCTTGGCGGGAATGGCTACTTTTGCGTCGATGTCCCCGGCGGCGACGGCGGTTGGATCGGCCCAGGCACCGGCGGCGGGTGCGGCGCGTGGCAGGCGGCGAGCGTGATGGCGACGAGGAGGCCAGCGGTAAGAGCGATTTGCTTCACGAGGAAATAAACGCGAGGAATTGAAGCGTGTCCAGTGGTAGCCCGCGACCTCCGGGCGCGGGGCTCGTTTGCGTTCGAACCCAAAATGTGGGTGCGATTACTTTTCTCGCCCCGCGCCCGGAGGTCGCGGGCTACCCCACTGCCAGCGCGGGCTTCAGCAATTCCCACTGCCAGGCGCACCAACGGTGCTCGGCGATGAGCTTCTCGGCGGCCGTCTCGGGCTGGCGCGCGACTTCCTGGAGCGTCGATTTCGGCGCGATGACCGTGGGGTCGAGATCGAGATCAGCGGCGACCTTGTCGCGATGGGCGCGGAGTTTTTCCATGCGCTGCTCGGCATCCTTGTCGCGCGGGGGACGCTCGCCGCGCGGCGGACGCGGCACCGGCGGCGCCTCGCGTCCGCGCTCGATGGCGGCGATCAGGCGCTCGGCGCGCGCGGGCGAGACGCGCGACGGCCACTTCGGCGCGCCCATCGGCGAGATGCGCGGGTTGGCCGAGCACCACGTGGCAAGATCGAGCAGCAACTCGCCGTGCATGACCTTGAAAACGGGCAGGTCGACCGTCTCCGCCTCCTTCTCGCGCCAATAATAAAGCTCCTTCACGATGGCCAGCGCGGGCGGCGACAGGAGCGCCGAGCCGCTGATGCGCCACTCGTTCTCGGGGTCCTCCTCGCGCGTGATCTTGCTCGACTCGACCACGCGGGCGCACGACTGCTCATGCCACTCCAGCCGCTTTTTCTCCTCGAGCTGCTGCCGCATGATCTCGGCGATCGGCTCCAGATACTCCGTGTCCTGCACGGCGTATTCAAGCATCGCCGGCGAGAGCGGTCGGCGCGACCAGTCGGCCTTCTGGCTCCCCTTGTTCAGTGTGATGCCGCAATATTTTTCCACCAGCGCGCCGTAACCGAACGCCTTCAGCCCAAGCAACTGCGCGGCCAGCATGGTGTCGAACACCGCTTGCGGCTCGGGCGCCCCGGCGCGCCGGGCCATGCGCAGGTCGAAGTCGGCGCCATGAATGATCCACGTGTGGCGGCTGGTCGGCGGCCAGAGTTCGTCGAGCGGAAAGGTGCCGAGCGGATCGATGAGAAAGTGGCGGCTGTCATGCGTGACCTGAATGAGGCAGACGCTCTCCTTGTAGTGGTGAAGGCTGTCTGCCTCCGTATCCAGCGCGATGGGAAAGTACCCGCGCAGGTTCGAAATGAAGTAGTCGAGCGCCTTGTCGTTATCCACCCAGAGAAACTCAACTTTATTCTTCGCCATAGCCAAGCCCCTCATCATGAGCAAATCAGCGCCAAGGGGCCAGTGGAAAGATCGAAGGGGCGTCTGCCTCACGTGCCTCGTTTTAGCATCTGTCACTTGCGCCATGCGACACCGAGCCAACCCGGGGCCGCCTTTCCTGTCCTTCCGCCGACCCACGCGGGGCGCGGAGTTACCCATTGAATTGGCGGCACGGCGCGACTAGTTTCAGTCGAATGCCGCCCGTTTATCTGGAGAAAGTGCTGCGCCATGCTGAGCGGGAATTGGTCCATCAATCCCACCTGCGCCCGACGGACCTGCTGGATATCTACCGGCGCTTTCTGAAGATCGAGGACCACCGGCTGAAGCTGGAGCATGTCCATGGCGAGGGGGGGCGCGACTTGTGCCGCAAGCGGGCGGACGTGATCACGGTGATGCTGCGTCATCTCTGGAAGGGGGCGTGGGAGACGCATCTGCGCTCGCAGATCGACAAGCCCCCGGCGGTGACCCTGATCGCCGTGGGCGGCTTCGGGCGGGGCGAGCTGAATCCGTATAGCGACATCGACATTCTGTTTCTGCACCACGCGCAGAACGCGAAGTCGACGCAGCAGGTGAACGATATTGTCGAGAGTGTGCTCTACATGCTTTGGGACATTGGCTTTCAGGTGGGGCACGCGACGCGGTCGCTGAATGAGGTGGTGACGCAGGCGAACGAGGATTTGCGCACGAAGACCTCGCTGCTGGAAGCGCGCTACCTGGCGGGGGCGGAGGAGCTTTTCGCCGAGTTCGAGAAGACGTTCGAGCGCCGCTGCCTGCGCGGGCAGGAGAAGGAGTATCTCGCGTGGCGCGCGGATGATCAGCGCGAGCGGCACGAGAAGGCGGGCAAGACGCCGTTCCTGCAGGAGCCGAACGTGAAGAATGGCTGCGGCGGTCTGCGCGATTACCAGAACCTGCTCTGGGTGGGGCGGGTGAAGCGCGGCTTTACCAACACGCAGGCGCTGGTGGACGCGCAACTGCTGACGGTGACGGAGCGCAAGCAGCTCGACCGCGCTTACGATTTCCTGCTGCGCATCCGCACCGAGCTGCACTACCTGCAGAAGCGCTCAGGCGACGTGCTGACGCTGCGGCTGCAGGGGCAGATCGCGGACAGCTTCGGCTACCAGCACCGCACCATCCTGCGCAAGATGGAGGCGTTCATGCGCGACTATTACGGGAACACGTCGCTGCTTTATAATCTGGGCAACACCATCAGCAACCGGCTTTGCGGCAGCAGCAAGGCGCCGGCGAAGTGGGCCTTCCTGCCGTTCCAGGCGAAGGCCCGCGAGGAGATCGACGGCTTCGTGCTCGATAACGGCGAGTTCGAGGCGCTGCCGGAGGGCAATCCCTTCGCGGAGGAGCCGTTGCGGCTGGCGCGCCTGTTTCTGCTGACGCAGCAGCACAACGCGACGATTGGGCCGGAGCTGAAGCTGCGGCTGCGGCGGCGGCTCTACATGATCGACCGGCGGTTCATCTACCAGAACGCGGTGCGCGAGACGTTGCTGGCGATCCTTTCGCGCAAGGGGCAGGTGGCGCGCGCGCTGCGCATGATGCATGAGCTCGGTTTCCTCGGCCGGTTCTTCCCGGAGTTCCGTCCCCTCACCTGCCTGGTGCAGCACGAGTTTTTTCATCGCTACACGGCGGATGAGCACACGCTGGTCTGCATCGAGATGCTGGACAAGATCATCGACGCGACGGAGCCGCCGTTCGCGAAGTACAAGCAGATTCTGCAGAACGTGGCCAAGCCGCACCTGCTTTACCTGGCGATGCTGCTGCACGACACGGGCAAGTCGGACAACGAAACGCGCCACTCGGAGGCGGGGGCGGTGAACGCGCAGAAGGTCGCGCGGCGGATGCGGCTGAAGGGCACGGATCTTTCGACGCTGGTGTTCCTCGTCGACCATCACCTGACGATGTCGGAGATCGCGCGGCGCAAGAATCTCGACGATGAGGACACGATCATCGAGTTCGCGCGCATCGTGCAGAGCCAGGAGCGGCTCGACATGCTGATGCTGCTGACGTTCGCGGACACACTCGGCACCGGCTCGGGCCGCGGTTACTCGGACTGGAAGGACCTGTTGCTCTGGCAGCTTTATCATCGCACGTCGAAGGCGCTGAGCGGCTTCACCGAATTCCGCGCCATGGCGGAGAAGGCGCGGCTGGAAATCCAGCAGCGGCTGCTGAAGAACCTGGACCGCCAGTTCGATCCGGCCGAGGTGGTGGCGCATTTCGAAAACTTGCCGCCGAGTTATTTCGACATGATGTCGGAGGACTTGATCCGCGAGCACATCGCCATTGTGCACAACTTCCTGAAGTACCAGATCACGCACGAGGAGGCTGCGCTCGAGCCGATCGTGCATTGGCGCAATTTCCCCGACCAGGGACACTCCGAGGTGACGGTGGTGACGTGGGACCGCTACCACATTTTCGCGCGCGTGACCGGCGCGTTTTCGGCCTGCAACCTGACGATTCTCAAGGCGGATATTTTCACGCGCCAGGACGACATCGCCATCGAGACCTACTTCGTGGCGACGGAGCGGTTCGAGGCGGTGACCGATCCGCGCGACCGGGCGGCGTTCGAGAAAATTCTCAACGAAGCGATGGGCACGGAGGACTACGATTTCACCAAGGCCTTCGCCCGGCGCACCACGCGCCCGCGCTATCCGACCTACGACCCGAAGGACCTGCCGACGAAGGTCTCGGTGGACCTGCGGTCGTCGCGAACCCACTCGCTGCTCGACGTGCAGACGGCGGATTTCCCCGGCCTGCTCTACCGCATCGCCTGCGCCATCGCCGACTGCGAGTTCGATCTTTCCAGCGCGCGCATCACGACGGAAAAAGGCGCGGCGCTCGACACCTTCTATCTCACCGACCAGCGCGGCCACAAGGTTGACGACGACGAGAGGCTGGCGACCTTGATCGAGACCGTGCGCAAGCGGATCGCGGAGTAATCGTGTACTATTTCCACCAACGGCCGCGGCCCTGAAGGGGCCACCCGCAATAGCCCAGGGCTCCAGCCCTGGGTAACGCATAAAAAAGCGTTCGAGCCCTGTAGCGGCGTCCTAATTTTCCTCGGAAAGTTTAGTTCGCCCCTTCAGGGCTCGACTTCCCTCTTTGGATTAAACCCAGGGTAGAAGCTCGGGCGAGCCCTCGCTTCAACCCTGGGCTATATCAGGTTGCCCTTTCAGGGCAAATGCGGCGCACCAGTTTCCAAGCAGACCGCTTTCGGCTCGTAAGGTTTGGCTTGGGTCGTTAAGAGATAGTGCGTGGCCACGGTAAGAAAAACGCTGAAGAAGGCCGAGCGGTCGACGCTCTTTACCGCGTTCGGCCGGCGCGACGTGCGCTCGCTGCTTCATCCGCAGAAGGCGCTCGACCGCATTTTGGCCGCGGCGGTGCGCTCGACGCGGGCGGAATCGGGCTCGTTCATTTTGCTCAACCCGAACACGGGCCTGCTCGACATCGAGGCCAGCCACGGCCTCAGCCAGAAGGCCAAAAGCGTAAAGCTGAAGCCGGGCGAAGGCATCACCGGCTGGGTCGCGACGACGGGCCAGCCGCTGCGCACGGGCGACGTGCGCGAGGACAAGCGCTACGTGTCGATCAGCGCGCGCATCCGCTCGGAGATGGCCGTGCCGGTGGAAATCCGCGGCCAGATCGTGGGTCTGCTGAACGTCGATTCCACCAAGGTGGACGCCTTCAGCGCGACCGACGAAGAGCGCCTCGTGGACATGGCCTCGGAGGCCGCGCGGTGGCTGGAGCTGGCGTGGGAGATCGACCAGTTGCGCCTGAAAAGCCGTCAGCTCACCAGCCTCGTCGACACGGCGCAGATGATCATCTCGGAAAATAACGTCGATGAAATTCTCGAGCAGATCACGGTGCAGACGACGCGGCTGATGAAGGCGCGCGTGGGCGCGATTTTCCTGCTCAACGACGACGGCTCCGAGCTGATGCTGCGCGCCTGCCACGGCGGCGCGGAGCCGTATCGCGACAAGCCGAGCCTGCGCATGGAGGACTCGCTCCTCGGCAGCGTGGTGACGCGGCACAAGCCGGTGGCGGTGGTCGATGTCGGCCGGGAAAAGGGCTACATCCACGCCGACATCGCGCGCAAGGAGCGGCTCGTCTCGATGCTGGCCGTGCCGCTGATTTTCAATGGTAAGACCATCGGCGTGCTGGCCGTCTACACGCAGCAACGGCACCGTTTTTCCAACGACGAAATCCGGCTGCTCACCACGCTGGCCGATCTGTCCGCCGTCGCGATCGAGAAGGGGCGGTTGCTGGCGCGCGTAGTAGACATGGAGGAAAAGCTGCGCGCGAGCGAGCGCCTTTCCGCGCTCGGCCTGCTTGCGGCGGAAATCGCGCACGAGATCCGCAATCCGCTCACCGTGATGCAAATGCTCTTTCATGCGTTGGTCGAGTCGCTGCAGCTCGACGCCACCTCGCAGCGGGACGCGGCGCTCATCGGCGAGAAAATGCGGCAGATGAACCGCATCCTCGACCAGGTGCTCTCGTTCGCGCGGTCGTCGGAGCCGATCAAGGAATCGGTCCATGCGCAGCAGCTTTTCGACGACGTGTTCCTGCTCACGCGGCACAAGCTGCAGCAGCAGGGCATCGACGTGCGCAGCACCGTGCCGGAGGACCTGCCGCTCTTCCGCGCCGACCACGAGCAGATCGAGCAGGTGCTGCTCAACCTCATCCTCAACGCCGCCGACGCCATGCCGGAGGGCGGCACGCTGCGCCTCAGCGCCGCGGTGGAAAAGATCGAAGGCGAAAACTATCTCGTGCTGGCCGTGCGCGACAACGGCCAGGGCATGACCCAAGAGCAGGTGGCGAATCTCTTCGCGCCGTTCCTGACCTACAAGGACTCGGGCACCGGCATTGGCCTGGCCATCGTGAAAAAGATCATGGAGAACCACCAGGGCAAGGTGGAAGTCGAGTCGAAGAGCGGCCAGGGCACGAAGTTCACGCTGCTCTTTCCCATCACCGAGCCGCATGCGCCGGCGCTCGGCGGCCCCTAGCGGTCTCAGGCCGCTTCGGCCTTGGGCTCCGGTTCTGTTTCCGGATGCGGCGCGGGCTTTTCTTCAATGACCGGTTCCGGCGGCGTGTACTTCTCGATGCGGGCATCGAGGAAACTGCCGGGGGAAACTTCCACCCGCGCGGCGCGGATGGCGGGGGCTTCGAGGCTGCCGCCGTTCATGACAAAGACCGTCTCGGCCTCGAGCGCGCTGCCGAGCTTGACCTTGCCTTCGACGACCAAGCCTTCGCAGCGGATTGAGTCGAACTGCACGCTCGCGCCGGACGAGATGCGCAGCTTCGTCCTGGGAATGGTGAGCCGCCCCGAAAAAGCCGCGCCGTCGTTGAGCACGATTTCGCCCGCGGCCAGGCGCCCGGTGATTTCCACCGCGCCGCTCACCAGCAGCCGGTCGCACTCGATCACCTGCACCTTCACGTCGGCGCCGTGCTCGATGCGCACCACGGGCGCGTGCAGCTCACCGGAAATATGCGAGCCGGCCATGGCGACAATCTCCACCGTGCCGCGCAGCTTGCTGAAAACTTTCCCGCGCACTTCCAGGTGCCGCCCGATCGCCTCCATGCCCTTGAACGAGCAACCCTCGGCGAAAAGCACGTCGTCGTAGGCGTGAATCTTCGCGGTCTGCGTGCCCTTGATCACCTTGTTGCCCAGCTCCAGGTAATGGCTGCAGCGCGTGCACTGGGTCGAGAGCGCGGCGGAGGGCACAAGGTTCATCGCGCCGCACTTCACGCAGACCACTTCGCGCATGTCCTTCGGCGCGCGCGGTCCGCGGACCTCGGCGGTCGCGGCGGCCGCAGCCCTGGCGTGAAGCTTGAAATATTTGCCGCAGGAGCGGCAGTTGGTGGAGATCGCGGCAATGGACTCGGTCTGCCGCGCGTGGCAATGCGGGCATTCGACTTCCTGGACGGTGGGCTTGCGCGAAAACATCAGGCCTTTCCCATCGCGAGTTCCTTCAGCTTTTGGAAGCCGCGCTTCCAGCCGCTGAACTTGGGTTTGGTTTCGGCAGTTGCCTTCTCCACGAGCGGAGCCTGGGCCCCGACGCGCACGCGCGCCTCGACCAAATTGCCCGGCTTCAGGACCAAACCGCCGGCGTCGATCGTCCCGCGCAGCACCCCGCCCTCGGCCACCGTGAGCGAACCGTAAGTTTGCAAGTCGCCCTCGAATTTGCCGGTCAGGACGACGTCCTTGACCATGCTGAGCTGCCCCTTGAGCGTGAGGCCGGAATGGATTTCAAGGGCGGGCGATTGCGGATCGGACATGGGAGACTTCGACACTGCCCTCAGCATAGCGGCGCGGCGCGCTGGAACAAGTCTCGCCGCAAAGACGGACCGAACGAACAAGTCGTGGTGGCAATTTCATACAATCGCGTTAGAATTCTCAGATGGGCTGGTTGGAGCGTCTTTTTTCAACCTCGGAGTTCATGCCGCACGGGATGTGCTACCAGTGGAACGGCACGGTGATCACCCTCCACGTCGTCTCCGACGCGCTCATCGCCCTCGCCTACTACTCCATCCCGCTCACGCTGGTCTACTTCGTGCGCAAGCGCAAGGACCTCGCCTTCGACTGGATGTTCGTCTGCTTCGCCGTCTTCATCGTGGCGTGCGGCACGACGCATTTGATGGAAATCCTCAACATCTGGAAGCCGACCTACTGGCTTTCGGGGCTGATCAAGGCGCTGACGGCGCTCGTGTCCGTGGCCACGGCGATTTTGCTCATCCGCCTCATCCCGCAGGCACTGGCGCTGCCCAGCCCCGAACAACTGCGCCGGAGCAACGCCGCGCTGCAGAAGGAAATCCACGAGCGCATGGAATCGGCGCGCAAGGTCGAGTCGCTCAACCAGGAACTGGTCGAGCACGCCAACAAGGTCATCGCCGCCAACAAGGAACTCGAGACCTTCGCCTACTCCGTGTCGCACGATTTGCGCGCGCCGCTGCGGCATGTGGACGGCTACGTCAACCTGCTGATGGAGGAGGCGCCCACGCTGAGCGAGGAAAAGCGCCGCTACATGACGAAGATTTCCGACTCAGCGCGGCAGATGGGCGTGCTCATCGACAACCTCCTCGCGTTCTCCGGCATGGGCCGCGCGACGCTGCAGCCCGCTTGGGTGGAGACGGAGGCGGTCGTCGCCGAGGCGCGCGAGGAGCTGGCGCCCGAGGCCAAGGGCCGCACGATCGAGTGGCAGATCGATCCCCTGCCCGGCGTCCACGTCGACCGCAGCCTCTACAAGCAGGTCTGGATGAACCTGCTGGGCAACGCGCTCAAGTACACGCGCCGGCGCGAGCGCGCGGTCATCACCGTGCGCTGCCGGGAGAACGCGGACAACCATGAGTTCTCGGTGCAGGACAATGGCGCGGGCTTCGACATGCAATATGTCGGCAAACTCTTCGGTATTTTCCAGCGGCTGCACCTGAAGGATGAATTCGAAGGCACCGGCATCGGCCTGGCCAATGTGCGGCGGATCATTTCCCGCCACGGCGGCAAGACCTGGGCGGAGGGCGAGCTCGGCAAGGGCGCGACGTTTTTCTTCACCCTGCCGAAGGTCGCGCCGGACACATGACCACACGCAGCCGCCGAGTCCCGACGAAGCCGACCGCTGCGCGCAAATCGACCGTCGCCAGCCTCGGCCGCCCGCGCCAGTGCGGCGAGGACAAGGTCTTGCTCGCCGCGGCGCATGCGTTCTGGCAACGCGGTTACCACGCCACCTCGGTCGATGACATCAGCGCGGCTACGGGGCTCTTGCGCGGGAGTCTTTATGGCGCGTACGGCGACAAGCACGGCATCTTCGTGGCCTCGCTGAACCGTTATTGCGAAACGCGCGTGGCCCGGGCCGAGAAAAGCCTCACGGGACCGGCGGGCCGCGAAATCCCGCGGCGCGGGCTGGCCTACTATTTCGAATCGGCGAGCGATCTCAGCCTGGCCCGGGCCTGCTTCATGACCAACTCGGCGCTGGAGCTGGTGCCGCAGGACCGCGAAGTGGCGGAAGTCATCGAGCGCACCTTCCGCCACATGTCCGACCTATGGGCCGAGGCGGCGATCCGCGCGCGCGAGGCGGGCGAGTTCAAGACCAAGCTTGGGAAAAAGCCGGTCGGCGATTATCTCTTCTGCGTCGTGCAGGGCCTGCGCGTCCTGGGCAAAATTTATCGCCCGGGCAAGCCGGCCGATGTCGTGGACCTCGCGTTGCGCGCGCTGGAGTAAACGCCAGGCCGGCAGCTGCTTTTCCGCCGCACGGTCAAGAGGCTGGCGGCTAGCCCTGGTCCAGCCAGCGGAGTTCCTCCGGCGTCAGCCTGACCGGAAGACCGCGGAGGGAACTGACCGTCTCCGAAAGGACGCGCGGGCCGATCAACGCGAAGGTGGGGAACGGCTGGCAGAGGACGTAGGCGAGTGCGATGTTGATCGGCTCGACGCCCTTGCGGCGGGCGAGCTCGATGGCCCGTTCGCGCCGCTGGAAATTGTCGTCGCTGTACCAGCAGCGCACCAACTCGGCGTCCTCCCGCCGGCCGGGATGCGCGCGCTCCGTGAAGAACCCGCGGGCCTGGCTGGACCACGCGAGCAGCGCCGTGCCGCTGTCCGCGAGCCATTGCCTGAACTCCGGTTCCTTCGCGGAAATGCAGCCGTCCCAGACGGGCGAGACCATGCGCGCGAGGCTGAAGTTGTTGCTGACGCAGGTGAATTTTTGCAGGCCCTTCTTTTCCGCGTAGGCGTTGGCCTCCTGCAAACGCTCCAGCGTCCAGTTCGATCCGCCGAAGACCTTGATGCGTCCCGCGCGATGGTGCTCGTTGAGCACGTCGACGAATTCGCCGACGGGGATCTGCGGGTTGTCGCGATGCATCAGGTAGATGTCCGCATAGCCGGTCTGCAGGCGATCGAGGCTTTCGCGAAATTGTGAGTCGAGAAATTCCGGCGTGCAGAACGGCGTGTGCGCGCCCTTCACCGTGACGACGACCTCGGAGCGGTTGCCGCGCCGCGCGATCCAATGGCCGAGAAGCTGCTCCTGAAGGCCGGCGCAATAGACGTAGGCGGTGTCGAAGGCATTTCCGCCGCGCTCGACGAAATCGTCGAACATGGCCGCGGCGTGCGCGATGGTCATCTGGTTGTCGCAACCGAAGACCAGGCGCGAAACCGGAAGGTCGATGCCGGGAAGGGCGCCGTAGGTCATCGGCGCGTCGGCGCGTTTGCGCAGCGGATCGCGGCTGACCGTGGGGAAGGCGAACGTGGGTTTCTCGCTTTCATAGACCAGGCGCGCGGACGAGCGCCACTGGTCGAGCGCCGCCATGTTGCCGAGCGTGTCGGCCACGGTCATGTGCGGGCTCTCCAGCTGGCCCCGCGCGAGCGCGTCTCCGACCGCGTCGGCCTCGAGCGCGTAGAGATAATCGTCGGTCTTGATCACGATCTCCTCGGTCTTCGCGCCGTTGCGCGTGAGGAAGATCGTCGTCGAGCCGCCGTCGCGGGCCATCACGAATGGGGTGGGCAGGCGGAGCGAGCCCTCGCTGCCGAACACGCGCACGCCGGTTTCCTGGTTCAGGGTCGTGCCGGAGGCGAGTTGCGCGAGGATGCCGCCGGGAAATTCCGCGGAGGCGACGGCATAGAGATCGGTTTTGGTCTCGGGATGCAGACGGGCAAAGCCGGAGAGCCGCAGCGGTTCGGCGAAAGGTTTTCCCTGCGCGGCACCGGCGATGAGCCGCGTGATGGAAGTCGTGTAGCAGCCGACATCGAGGATGCCGCCGCCGCCGAGCTCGTTCTTGAACAGGCGCCCTTCCGCGTTGAAGCCCGCGTGAAAGCTGAACGTCGCCTGGATCACGCCGACCTGCCCGATGGCGCCGGAGCGGATGAGCTCGACGAGCTTCGCCGTCTGCGGATGGCAGCGGTACATGAACGCCTCCATGAGGAAGACGCCGTGCTCGCGCGCGGCCTCGGCGACGACCATGGCCTCGGCGTGGTTGAGGGTCAGCGGTTTTTCGCAAAGGATGTGCTTTTTCGCGCGGGCGGCCTTGATGCACCACTCGGCATGCGACGGATGCGGCGTGCTGATGTAGACGGCCTGCACCTGCGGGTCGGCGAGCAGCGCCTCATAGGTGCCGTGCGCGCGTTCCAATTCGAATTCCTTCGCGAAGGCATCGGCCGAGGCCTGCGTGCGGCTGCCGACGGCGGCGAGTTTTCCGGTGCGGGACTTGGCCAGCCCGCGGGCGAAGGTGTGGGCGATGCCCCCGGTTCCGATGATGCCCCAGGCGACGCGCGATTCGAGATTGCTCATCTTCAAAGGCTGAACCGGGCGGGCCAATCCCGCAATCGGATGAACGTCAGTTTTTATTGTATCTATCCCAGATTTATGGCCCTCTAACCCCGCCAGATATGCGAAACGTGCAACTATGGAAATCTCCCCTGCCCCTGAGGCTGGTTATGTTCAGCCACGATCACCGGCCCGCCAGCCGTTCGCAGCATCTCCATCCCTTTTACGAACTGGCGCTTGTCGTCGGCGGGCGATGCGGCTGGCGGCTTGGTCCGCAGCGGCGGCGTCTGCTGGTCAACCCGGGCGAGGCGCTGCTGCTGCCGCCCCGGCTGCTGCACGCCGAGGAAGTTGCGCCGAGCGAAAAAGCGCGGATCGCGTGGGTCGGTTTCGATTTCGGCGGGAAGACACCCGCGTGGTGCCGGCGCCCCATTCCGCTGGGCGAGGACGCCACGGAAATGACCGGCTATTTCGAGGTGATCGCGCGGGAGCATCATCTGGCGGACGCGCGCTCGCAAACGCGCATCGGCCTCGCGCTGCAAAGCCTGCTGCTGCTTTTGGAGCGCCGCGCCGAGGGATCGCGCGCGCAGGCCGGTGCGCGTTCCGGGCTCAATGCGCGCCAGACGCACACGGTCGAGTCGGCCGCCCATTATTTCCGCAACAACCTGCGCGATCCGCTCAGCGTGGCGCAACTGGCGGCGTATCATTCGCTTTGTCCGGGCCACTTTTCCTCGCTCTTCCGCCGTCAGCACCGGATGACGCCGCGCGGTTTCTTGCGGCAGGCGCGCTTGCAGCGGGCGGCGGATCTGCTGGCCGAGACGGAGATGCCGCTGAAGGGCATCGCCGCGGAATGCGGCTTCGTGGACGCCGCGCACCTGTGCAAATCGTTCAAGCAAGACCGCCGCGTGACGCCGAACCGCTTTCGCACGAAGATGCGGCGCAGGCTGTAGTTCGCGCATGGAGCCCGCTCGCGTCCATCGCACCGAAGCGACTTGCGCCCACTTCATTTCGCTCCATAGTGAAAGGCTCATGAGTTTCATTCCCCGCATCGAGAAGGTCTACAAAGACCAGACCTTTACCCATGAAGAGATACGCCGTTACGGACGCCATCTCATCATGCCGGAGGTCACACTCGAGGGGCAGCAGAAGCTCAAGGCCGCGCGCGTCATCGTCATCGGCACGGGCGGCCTCGGCGCGCCGATTCTCGCGTACCTGGCCGCGGCGGGCGTGGGGCACATCGGCGTGGTCGATTTCGACACGGTCGATCTCTCCAACCTGCACCGGCAGATCATCCACAAGACCGGCAACGTCGGCAAAAACAAGACCACGTCCGCGGTGGAAATGATGAAGGACATCAACCCGCAGATCGACATCAAGACCTACGAGACCTCGCTGCGCAGCGACAACGCGCTCGAGCTGCTCAAGGACTACGACATCGTCATCGACGGCACCGACAACTTCCCCACCCGCTACCTCGTCAACGACGCCTGCGCGCTGCTCGACAAGCCCAACGTCTATGGGTCCATCTTCCGCTTCGAGGGCCAGGCCACCGTGTTCTGGGCCTCGCGCGGGCCTTGCTACCGCTGCCTTTATCCCGAGCCGCCGGAGCCGGGCACCGTGCCGAGTTGCGCCGAGGGCGGCGTGCTCGGCGTGCTGCCCGGCGTGGTTGGGACGATCCAGGCCACCGAGGCGGTGAAACTCATCATCGGCCAGGGCGACCCGCTCATCGGCCGGCTGCTCCTTTTCGACGCGCTCAAGATGAAGTTCAAGGAACTCAAGCTGCGCAAGGACCCCAAGTGCCCGCTCTGCGGCGAGAACAAGACGGTCACGGAATTGATCGACTACGAGTTCTTCTGCGGCACCGCGCCCATCCAGCAGAAGCAGGTGCACATCGACGAGATCGACGTGGAGGACGTGGACGAGGCGATCAAGGCGGGCAAGGTCCCGGCCGAGATCGACCTCCTCGACATCCGCGAGCCGTTCGAGGCGAAAATCGCGCAAATCCCCCATTCGCGGCAGATTTCGCTGCAGGAATTCAGCAAGCGCATGCACGAACTGGATAGCGCGCGCGAAATATGGCTCTATTGTAAGGACGGAGCCCGCAGCGGTAAGGCGTGGAAAATGCTTTACGATGCCGGATTCAGAAAAATAAAAAATGTCGCAGGTGGCATCGATGCGTGGAGCGAAGAGATTGACCCAAACACGCCGAGGTATTGACGTCGTAGTCGGCGTGAGCCAGTGGACCTTATCCGGCGCCCGTCGTCCTTCTCCACGCGCTCATGCGCCCGGCGACGATCCCCGTAGCCGCAGCCGTAAGGCGGTGGACTTTTCCCAGCACCCCGTCGCAAACCTCCACGCGCTCACGCGCGCGGCGACGATTGCGGCCTTCAGCCCCAAGGGGGCGAAGCATGGTAGCCCAGGGCAACGCCCTGGGTTATTAAAAAAAAGCGAGCCCAGCCCTGAAGGGGCGGAACAAACGTCGTCTCGCCCCTTCAGGGCTTACCGCTTTTGTGCGCAAAAACCCAGGGCGTTGCCCTGGGCTAACATGTCGCGCCCCTTTGGGGCTTCCGACACGAACGCATTGCGGCCGGTGATGGCCGATCCCCCCGGCACGCAGACGCTGCCGCAGCTCGACGTCGAGGAAAAACTCAAGACCGCCTTCACCCGCGGCTGGTCCGTCATCGTCTGGAACGACCCGGTCAACCTCATGGACTACGTCGTCTACGTTTTCAAGACCGTGCTCAAGATGAACGAAAAGGACGCCTCCAAGCACATGTGGGAAGTCCACCAAAAGGGCAAGAGCATGGTCGCGCGCGAGACGCGGGAAAAATCCGAGCTGCTCGTCCACCGGCTGCGCAGCTTCGGCCTCAACGCCACCATGGAGCAGGAACCGGCATGACCTGCGAACAATTCGAGCGGGGCCACTGGCGGCTGGGCTTCACCGAGCCGGAGACGGATTTCGTCCTGTCCACGCTCGCGCGGCTGGCGCGGCAATACCAGGACGACCCGGCCAAAATGCCGCCGGCCCTGCGCGCCTATTGGCAGGGCACCATCTCCAGCAAACCCGGCGAGCCCAGCGCCGAAGTGCGCGAGCTGCAGGACGACCTCGCCGAGGCGCGCACGGAACTGCGCTCCGAGCGCCTCGCGCTCATCGAAAACTGGATGCGCGAATTCGAGCTGGCCGAGGAACGCAACCCGTGGCACGTCGAACTCACCACCGCCGAGCGCGACGAATTCATCGCCATGCTCAACGACCGCCGCATGGCCCTCGCCCTCGAGCTCAGCATCAGCGAGGAAGACATGGAATCCGACCTCGCGCAAATTCCCAACGACGGCCGCCGCGCCGCCATCCTCGAGATCGACGTCCTCGGCCACTTCATCCTCGTCATCCTCGGCCCGCAGATTTATCGCGGGTAGCCCGGACAACTTGTTGTCCGGGTGGCGCAGGGAAGCGGAGCCACAGGAAGCCGCCGGAGACCCGCGCATTCAGTTCGGCTGCTTCTTGTGCGTCCGCGCTGGTGCGCTTCCCCTCGTTCCCAAGTTGTACTTGGGAACGCCCTTGTCCCCGAAGCTTCGCTTCGCCAACGCTCTCAAAAAAAAACGTCCCGTCATCCTGAGCGAGCGAGGCGGAAACCTCCCTTTTACCGAAGAGCCCTGCCCGAGCGAGTCGAAGGACCTGTATGTCTCTCCGGAATGCGACCGCCGCGGAAAAGACTATCTGGAAACGAAGCCCGTCCGCCGGCCTTCGACGGACAAGAAAACTCCCCCTCCCGCTCCGCCTTCCTCAACAAACCTTTTCCCTTCGCCCTTTTCCCTCTACCCTTACCCCGTCCATGATCCCCTTCGACCCCAGCAAATACGACGGCTACATCTTCGACTGCGACGGCACCCTCGCCGACACCATGCCCCTGCACTACCAGGCGTGGAACGAAACGCTCACGAAAAAAATCGGCCCCGGCCACGCCTTCACCGAGGACCTCTTCTACCGCTTCGGCGGCATGCCCGCGCGCGCCATCGTCGAACGCCTCAACCGCGACCACGGCTACACCCTCCCCCCGGACGACTTCGCGCACGAAAAAGAAATGCGCTTCGTCGAGCTGCTCCCCGGCATCGGCCCCGTGCGGGAAGTCATCGACGTGCTCAACCGCCTGCCCGCCGACGCCAAGGTCGCCGTCGCCTCCGGCGGTCTCACCGAAATCGTGAAGAACACGCTTAAGTTCCTCGGCCTCCACGTCGGGCCGCACGAGAAAATCAAGTACCTCGTCGGCAGCGACCAGGTCCTCAAGGGCAAGCCCGACCCCACCCTCTTCCTGCGCGCCGCGGAACTCCTCGGCGTCGATCCCCGCCGCTGCATCGTCTTCGAGGACGCCGAACCCGGCTTCCTCGCCGCCAAAGCCGCCGGCATGGACTACATCGACGTCCGCCCCTACCGCGCCAACCTCCCCGACAAGGCGAAATATTGATCGGGAGGGACAGCCTCCGGCCTGTCCCATGTCGCCCCAGCGCCGGATTACAAATCCGTAGCTCGGCGGCGATGGCTTGACGAAACTAGTGCGCCGGGACGATCCTTGCCGTGGAGGTCACGGTCATGAAAACTCCCGTTTTTCTTCTGGCAGCTATGCTCGCCGCACCGTTTTTGCGCGCCGCGGATACAATTCCCAACCCGCAAATCGACTACGCGGCTTTCCAGAAAATCGTCCGGACCTCGGCCGGCGAACGCGAATCGCACCGGCTGACCGAGGACGCATTCCTCTCTGCGATGAAAGAGCCCGGCGTCGTCGTCCTCGATGCGCGCACGGCCTCGCGCTACGCCATGCGTCACATCAAGGGCGCGGTCAACCTGCCGTTCACCGAGTTCGCCGCCGCGCCCCTGGCCACCGTCATCCCCGGCAAGGACACGAAGATCCTCATCTACTGCAACAACAATTTCCAAGGCGACCAGACGGCATTCATAAGCAAGGCGCCATCAGCCTCGCTGAACCTTTCCACCTACACGTCGCTGAAATCGTACGGCTATACCAACATCTACGAGCTCGGTCCTCTGCTCAACGTGAATACGACCAAGATTCCTTTTGAGGGATCGGCAGCAAAGTAGCCTGCGAAAATTCAATGGCCAAAAACAGCGAGCAGGCTGTGTTACCAGGCGGACAATAAGTTGTTCGGGCTACCCAAATCAGAATCATGACCACCTACACCACTCTCAAGACCCCGCAACTCGGCGAGCTCGTGCTCACCGCCAACGAAACCCACCTCACCGGCATCTCCTTCGCGGGCCGCGCGCCCGTGCCCGCCGCGCTCAAGGAAGCGAAGCGCGATCCGCAGCATCCCGTGCTCAAGCAAGCCGCGCGCGAGCTGCAGGATTTCCTCGCCGGCAAACGCAAAAACTTCACCGTGCCGCTCCACGCCGAGGGCACCGAGTTCCAGCGCGAAGTCTGGCAGCAGCTCGCGCGCATCCCCTTCGGCCAAACCATCACCTACGGCGAACTGGCCCGCCGCGCCGGCCGCCCCGAAGCCGTCCGCGCCGCCGGCGCCGCCTGCGGCCGCAATCCCCACGCCATCATCGTCCCCTGCCACCGCGTCATCGCCAAGACCGGCGCACTCCAAGGCTTCGCCGGCGGCATGGAGACGAAGAAGCGGCTGCTGGCGTTGGAGCAGAGTTAGGACATTTTCGATTTAGATAGCAGGCGACGGTTCATTATCCCGGAGGGATAACGTATCTGTAGCCGGTGGTAGAGCGAGTCCGCGAGCGCCACCACCGGAAACGCACAAAAAAGCAATCCGCACCCCGGAGGGGTCGCAGGAGCTCGCATCCCTCCGGGATGCGGAGTTGTTTTAAAACAATTTCCGGTGGTAATCGGCCCGCGGCGGGCCTCAACCACCGGCTACAGATCCTGCAAGCCTCCGGCTTGCTGCTTGGCTCGGCCATCTCGTACATTTGTACTTGACCCGTCGCGTACACATGTAGTACATCACTAGACATGCCCGCCGCCCCCGCCATTTCCGAGGCCGAGTGGCTGGTCATGGATGTCCTCTGGAACGCCGCGCGTCCCCTCACCGCCCTGGAAGTGGTGCAGGGACTCTCCGGCCGCAAAGCCTGGCAGGACCAGACCATCCGCACCATGCTGCGCCGCCTCATCCGCAAGAAGGCCGTCCGCTACAAGGCCGACGGCAAGACCTACCTCTACTCCGCCGCCGCCAGCCGCGCCCAATGCGTGCGCGGCGAGAGCCGTTCGTTTCTCCAGCGTGTCTTCGGCGGCGCGGCCCAGCCGCTGCTCGTCCAGCTCATGCAGGAAAGCCGGCTTTCCGCGGACGAGATCGCGGAACTCCGTCGCATCCTTCGGCAAAAGGAGAAGGAATGAACGGGCTACATTCCTCGCTCCCAAACTCCATTGGGGAGCGCCCCTTGCTCCCCGCGAAATTCCATTTCGCGCTAAAAATTTCCGTGACCAGCGGGCAATGGAGTTGCCCAGACAAGTGCGTTCCCAAATGGAGTTTGGGAACGAGGGGGACTGCTGAATGAACGCCCTCGAAACCGTCTTCTCCTGGGTGCTGACCACGACGTGGCAGGCCTCGGTCCTTGCCGTCCTCATCCTGGCGGCGCAAGGACTCCTCGGCGCGCGGCTCAATCCGCGCTGGCGTCACGCCCTCTGGCTGCTCGTGGTCCTGCGCCTCGTCCTGCCAACGCTCCCCGAAAGCGCCCTCAGCCTTTTCCGCTACGCCCCCGCCACGCCGCTCAATCTGCCTGAGACGTTTCCCACTACGGAAGTAAGCGCGCCGGTGACGGCGAACGTCCTGCCCGTTGCGCCTGAGCTGGTCATCCCGCAACCCAACCACACCTTCCTTATCCTTGCTCTCCTCTGGCTCAGCGGCGCGCTCGGACTCCTCCTGCTCACCTTTCTCGTCAATCACCGCTTCGCCCGCCACGTCGCCCATGCGCCGCCAATCACCGACGAGTCCCTCCGCAAAATCTTCGCCGACGCCAAGGCCGAGCTCGGCATTCGGCGCCACATCCGCCTCGTCGAAAGCAGCCACGTCAGCAGCCCCGCCATCATGGGCCTCTTCACGCCCACGCTGCTGCTGCCCGACAACGCGCCGGGAAAGTTCAGCCCGCGCGAGCTCCGCTTCATCTTCCTCCACGAACTCGCGCACCTGAAACGCGGCGACGTTTTCATCCAGGCCCTCGTCGCCCTCCTGCAAGTCATCCACTGGTTCAACCCGGTGCTTTGGTACGCCTTCCGCCGCCTGCGCGCCGACCGCGAACCCGCCACCGACGCCCTCGTCCTCTCCCGCACCGGCGAGGCCGACAAGGAACCCTACGGCCTCATGCTCCTCAAGCTCCTCGAGCACTTCAACCAGCGCCACGCCCTGCCCACCCTCGTCGGCATCCTCGAGGACAAGGACCAGTTCAAGCGCCGCTTCTCCCTCATCGCCAAGTTCACCCGCGGCGCCTACGGCTGGTCGCTGCTCGGCCTGATCGTCCTCATCGTTCTCGGCGTAGCCTGCCTGACCAAGGCGAAAGCTCAAACTGCTCTCACCAGCACAGCCACGAGCGCCGGACCCATGACTGTACCCGCGCCGGCTGCCAGCGCGCCGGACGCCATGACCGATCTCCGTGCCAAACTCCTCGCGGCCCGCGAAGACGCGGATGCGCGCCGCGTCCTCCTCGATAAACTCAGGCCCCTGTCTGACGACCAGTTCGTCGCCACGATGCAAGGCTTGGGCCGCGCGGGCCTACCCATCACCGATCTGTCCGGGAAAATCGCCGACGAAAATGCCCAGATCACGAATCTCCTCAATGCCGGCCTCGACCCGGGCAATCCACGCATCTCCAGCATTCATGCGGAAGTGGAGGCGCGCCAGGAGCAGCTCAAGCGCCTCATCAATGGAGAGCGCCAAGCCTTGGCCATCGACCTTGAGATAGCCGAATCACGAGTGAACGTCCTCCAGGAATCATCCGGAAGCGCGGCCGCACCTGATCTCGCCGAGGTGAAGTTGCAGCTAACGTCCCAACAGCAGGACCTCGCCGTCCGCCGCGCCCGGATCGACAAATTGCGTTCCCTGCCCAACGATCAGTTCGTAGCGGCGATCAAAGGCCTTGGCAGGAACACGCCGGAAATCGACGCCCTCGACCAGAAAATCACCGACGAATATGCCGACGTGGCCCATCTCCTGGCCAGCGGCTTCAACGCGAACCACCCCCTCATCGTCAGCAAGCGAGCCGAGATCGCCACTCGTGAGCAGGAGCGCACGCGGCTCATTGACGGTGTGCGCAGCGCCATGGACTTTGACCTTTCCATGGCCGAGTCGCGCGTCAAACTCTTACAAAAACAGGCGGGCGGCGCTGCAAAAAAAGGGATGCCCGCGTCCGATCCTGCCCCGGCTTCGCCCGCACCAGCCTCGGCGCCGACCGCCCCCTCGACCGGCGCCGGCGCTTTTCCCGTCAAGCCACCCGCCCCGTCCGTTCCCACGCCGACCCTCACCCCGGCCGACTACCATCCCGCGGGCCCCGATCCGAGCGCAACCGCTCCGGCGAAATTCATCCACACCGAGGTGAAGATTCTGGAAATTGGCGAGGCGGACTATCAGGCGCATCGCGCGGAGATCGACGCGGCGGTGCAGCGCGGCGATTCGCAGCCCCTGGCGATGCTGCCCTCCTACCACGAGCTCGATAAAATGGCGGTGCTGACCAAGTCCGGGGAGCAGGGCGTGATGGAAGCCGTCAGCGTCCTGCCATACGCCATCGCTCTAGGTAAGAACACCACCGGCCAGCCCACGCCGGTTGAATATGCCCGGCGAAACCTGGGTGTGCGTGTCATGATTCTTCCCGAGGTGAAGAATGGAAGAATCCAGCTTACCGCTTTTCCGGAAGTCATGAGCCTCACGGGTTGGGTCGGCCTGGATACCGCCTTGCCCGAGCCGGCCTTCAACATCCGGGCCGATCATTTATCCGATAGCTTCCTGGATGGCGAGAGCAAGGGATTCCCTTTTCCCGGTGGCGCGCAAGACGTCCCGCTCGATCCGGCCTACGGCTACAACGCCGGCACGAAGCCCGATCCGGTGAAGAGCCGCACGATGAAGGGCCGCCTGTTCTACTTCATCATCGTGCGGGAGTGTGATCGCGACGGCCCCGCTTCCGCGAAGGCCAATAGCGCCGTTCCGGCCAACGGCGTGCCGTCTTTGCAGGTCCTGCACCCGTCCCCGTCCGGGATAAGGGCGAATATCGACGTGGTGCGTGAGTTCCCCTACCCGACGTCGTTCGAGCCGGCGAAACTGGCCGGCGGCGGCACGGCGAACGTCACGCCCATGATGCCGCTCACGCCCCGCGAGTTCGCGATCAAGAATGTCGGTGTCAGCGCCGAGATCACGCCGAACATCAACCCGGCTGATTCGCACGATCCCGGCAAGATCGTGCTGGGTGGCTCGGTGAGCGTCGTCGATTTCAACGGCTTCACCACGAGCAACGTCGCGGGCGCGCATTTGCCGTCGTTCATCACCAGCGAATCGAATTTCATCGAGCAGATGGACGATGACAAGGCCAAGGGCGTGTGGCTTCCCAGCCTGCAGGAGGACCCGGAGCCGAACTTGAAGGAGGGCACTGCTCCCGAATCGCCCACGGCTGCGCTGCCGACGAAGCATTTGTTGCTTTTCGTCAGCGCCGCGCGCGTGCCCTGACGCTCACGCGCCAGCTTAAATCACCAGCAGATTCTAGATCACCTATTTTTGCAGGCTCCCGAGGCGATTTAGACCGGGACGGCCGGCAGCTTCCAGATGTCCTTGGCGTACTCGTGGATGGTGCGGTCGCTGGAGAACTTGTCCATGCGGGCGGTGTTGAGGATGGCCATCTTCGCCCAGCGGGCCTTGTCGCGGTAGGCGGCGTCGATGCGCTCCTGGGCGTCGCTGTAGGAGCGGTAGTCGGCGAGGCAGAGGTAGGGGTCGCCGCCGTCGAGCAGGCTGTGCTTGAGCGGGGCGAGCGAGCCGGGCTCGTCGGGCGTGAAGTAGTTGGAGCCGACCCAGTCGACGATGGCGCGGAGCTCTTCGTCGGCGAGGTAGTAGTCCTGCGGCCGGTAGCCCTTCTTGTGGAGCGCCTCGACCTCGTCAACGGTGAGGCCGAAGATGAAGATGTTGTCCGGGCCGACTTCCTCGAGGATCTCGACGTTCGCGCCGTCGAGCGTGCCGATGGTGAGCGAGCCGTTGAGCGCGAGCTTCATGTTCCCGGTGCCGGAGGCTTCCTTGCCCGCGGTGGAGATTTGCTCGGAGAGGTCCGCCGCCGGGATGATGCGCGCCGCGAGCGAGACGCGGTAGTTGGGCAGGAAGACAACCTTGAGCTTGTCGCCGACGCGCGGGTCGTTGTTGATCTTGGCGCCGACCGCGTTGATCGCATGGATGATGCACTTGGCGAGGTCGTAGCCGGGCGCGGCCTTGGCGGCGAAGACGAAGACGCGCGGCTGAATGTCGAGGTTCGGGTCCTGCAGGATGCGGCGGTAGAGCGCGAGGATGTGAAGCAGGTTCAGGTGCTGGCGCTTGTACTCGTGGAGGCGTTTGACCTGCACGTCGAAGAGCGCGTCGGGGTTCACGGTGACGCCGCATTCCTTCTGGATGATCTTGGCCAGCGCGACCTTGTTGGCGTGCTTGATGTCCATGAACTCCTTCTGGAATTGCGGATCGTCGGCCCACTTCTCAAGCCCGCGCAGCTCTTCCTGGTGCTTGACCCAGCGCTCGCTGCCGAGCTTGGAGGTGATGAGCTTGGCCAGCTTGGGATTGGCGGCCTGCAACCAGCGGCGCGGCGTGATGCCATTGGTCTTGTTGTTGAACTTGCCGGGGTAGAGCGCGTCGAAGTCGGCGAAGAGGTGCTTCTTGAGCAGCTCGGTGTGGAGCGCGGCGACGCCGTTGACCGAGTGGCTGCCGACGACGGCGAGATTGGCCATGCGGATCATCTGCACGTGGCCCTCCTCAATCAGCGACATCACCTGCTTCTTGTGCGCGTCGCCGGGGTATTTGGCCTCGACGGTGTCGAGGAAGCGCTTGTTGATCTCGAAGATGAGCTGCAGGTGGCGCGGCAGGACTTTCTGGAAGAGCGGCACGCTCCATTTCTCCAGCGCCTCGGGCAGCAACGTGTGGTTGGTGTAGGCGAAGGTGCGCGTGACGATGTCCCAGGCCGCGTCCCACGCGATCTCGTGCTCGTCATGCAGGATGCGCATGAGCTCGACCACGGCGATGGCCGGGTGCGTGTCGTTGAGCTGCATGGCGACTTTCGTGGGCAGTTCCGTGATCGGCGCGCCGGAACGCGTGAAGCGGCGGATGATGTCGCGGATGGAGCACGCGACGAAGAAATACTGCTGGATGAGGCGCAGTTCCTTGCCGGCCTCGGTCTTGTCGTTCGGGTAAAGAACCTTCGAGACGGTTTCGCTCTGCGTCTTGGCCGCGAGCGCCTCGCTGTAGCCGCCACGGTTGAAGGCCTCGAGGTTGATCTTCTCCGAGGGCCGCGATTCCCACAGGCGCAGGAAGTTCACCGTGTTCGTGCCGTAACCGGGGATCGGGATGTCGTAGGGCACGCCGAGGATCTTGGTCGTGTTGACCCAGCGCGGGACGTAGTTGCCCTTGTCGTCGAAGACATTTTCCACGTGGCCGTAGAGCTGAATGGTCTGCGTGAACTCCGGGCGGACGATTTCCCACGGCGTGCCAAAGCGCATCCAGTCATCGGGCAGTTCAATCTGGTGACCCTTGCTGAATTCCTGGCGGAAGAGGCCGAACTCATAGTGAATGCCGTAGCCAATGGCGGGATAATCCAGCGTAGCAAGCGAATCGAGGAAGCAGGCCGCGAGGCGGCCGAGACCGCCGTTGCCAAGGCCCATGTCGTACTCCTCACCGCGCAGCTCGTCCATATCGATGCCGAGCTCGCTGAGCGCCTGCGCCGTCTGGTCGTAGATGCCGATGTTGTAAAGACTGTTGGAATAAAGCCGGCCCATGAGGAACTCGAGCGAAAGGTAATAGACGCGGCGGACATCCTGCTGATTGTGCACCGCCTGCGTGGCCAGCATGCGCTCCACCGTGCGCTCCTGCACCGCCTTCGACGTGGCCAGCCACCAATCGCGCTTCGTGGCCGATTGCGGATCATGCGCCAGGTGAAACTTCAACTGATGCAGGATGTCCTTCTTAAGGGATTCGACCGAATTGTCGAAGAAGCTGGTGAATTTGGGGTTGGTGGTCATGAGACGTAGTCGTGGGTGAGGATTTAGGGAGACGATTGGGCCGGTCAGTAGGCTGAGTCGAGCTTAAGTTGGAGACGAAGCAAAAACGTGACAAGACAGCAGGAAGCCTGCCAGCAGGCTCCGCCGTGAAGGTGCTGACTGCTCGCGAAACTCCTTGGATAACTAATACTTCGGCATGGCAGAAAAAGACTTGAACCAGCGCCTGCGGTTCGATACCGTGCCCCTCCTATCAAATGCGGGTGTAACTCAGTTGGTAGAGTGCAACCTTGCCAAGGTTGATGTCGCGAGTTCGAGTCTCGTCACCCGCTCCCTTTTTCGACACTCTATTGCCCCATGAACTGTATTGGATATTGCCGGATGCCTTGGAATGCCGTCTCCGTAATCGACTCCCCAAGGAAGAGTTGTCCGCACGCCACAGGTGTTATCCGAAAGCCCGGTGAGAAAGCAACCTACACGCCCAATGCACATTCCGAGAAGAATGGGGTACACGCATACGTCCCCGGTGGAAACGGTGATGCCCATAATCTTTTTGGCGATCTCGATGCCCGCCCACCCCCCGAGAAGGCCCCCGACGATAGTCTTGCCGCCAAACCAGAAATTCGGATCGTTCCTAAGCGCCCAATAAAGTCCCGGTGCCTCGGCCCAGGCCAAGACCTTGGAGCCGATCAGCGCCCCGAATATGCAGCCCACGAAAATCCACGCACTCTGCTCGGAGGAAATGGGTAGCGGGCCCGACCGCCTCCTCAGAAAAAGATAAAACTGGAGTCCGAGGGAGTAGGCCAGGACGTCGCACACCGGATGAATCGGAACGTGATAACCGGGTCGATTTCATTGACGCTGCAGAAGAGAGTAAATTTGGCCGGGGTAAGGGTCTTCAGCTTCTCCGCGGCGCGAGCCGGGGAAAGACCGGCCAGTTGAGCGAACAGGTCTTTGTATTCCCGAGAAGGAAGGTCATTGAGGTCATCAATCACCTTGCGGATTTTGCCTGCCCGAACCAGCGCCAGAATGAAGCGCTCCTTCTCTTTGGCTGTGGTTTTTTCCAGCGGGACTTCCCCCTTGGGAAGATGATTATTCATCCAGTCAACGGTCACGGCCTTTTTGTACGACGCCTGACCCAACAGTCCGGCCAATTCCGCGTAATCACGTGAGTTCTTTAGCCGTTCGATCTCAGCTTTCAGAGCCTCCTTTTCGGCCTTGCTGATCTTGGGCTTTGATGACTTCCTAATACTTTTTGCCATGGCGGTAACCTTTCTTTTCCAGCGGACTGTTGTGGATGTATCGGGCCAGGTTCACGTAGTCCTCGCGTAAGGCCGCATTATTCCCAAGGGTGGCCGGCAGCGCGTCCAACTGGGTCTTGGATGCGGATACCGTCCGACGAATCATGGTAGGCAGAATATCCGCGTCGGAACTCACGACCTGACGCGGTCGCAGATTAATGATCTTGGCGCGCATCATATCCATGATCTTCCGGTATTCCGCGCCGCTCTCGACAGCATTTAGGATAATCCCTCGAATCTCGGCTGGCCTAAAACCGGGAAAAGATTTTCGGTGGAACGCCGTCTGCGAGTGAAACTGCGCAATTTTGTCGGAAAGGAGCGACAGACCGACGTAGCTTAGATGTTCAGTCCCGAAGAGAGGCGGTGCGGACTGGTTTTAAAGCGGTCAGGTTCTTTTTGCCAGCGAGAACAGATGAACTGATAAGAGGTGAGGCCGGCCAAGCTCTTGAGACGTTTGGC
>Ga0209611_10000110_pt1 | contig 92950 bp, 50 predicted proteins | sample S1TSphgellanicum_3_FD_187693 | JGI IMG/M metagenome (GOLD analysis project Ga0209611, IMG submission 187693) | Host-associated microbial communities from peat moss isolated from Minnesota, USA - S1T2_Fc - Sphagnum magellanicum MG (SPAdes) (version 2) | ecosystem: Host-associated > Plants > Peat... | reverse complement strand
ATGGTCAAATGCTTTGATCAATGAAGGTTTCTAGCCAAATTTTATCTTAAAATGTCTATTATTTTAAATAGTCTATTAGTAAGATGCTTTGGTTCTCAATTAGAGCTTAGAAAATTGACCAAAAAAGCAAAAGGATCATAATTAACTTTTTAGATTCACAAATCAAAACTTGTTTTTCAAGACATACAATCACCATGGAGAGGTAGCACATACAATCCTTTTTTTACTTAAACAACTTAGCAATACCTTTTTGAAAAATTATCTTTATTCATGGGAAAACCACACAAGGAATTTGTCCCAATATTAGTTGTTGCAAAATTATTCTCTCCACAATTATGATAGCAAAATTATTCTTTGCAACAAATAAAGACAAATCATGAAGAAATTCCTTTTTCAAACTATTTTAAAAATAAGATTCACTACACCAAAATGTTTTGAAATATTGTTCAATGGTATTGCAAGGCTATTTTTCAAAAGATGATTTTTTATAATAATTCACTTCTTCTTCATATTTTTGCATAATTATATCATGTTGTGTATCCACATGTTTTTCCATAGCTATAATTTGATTTTTTTTGGAATAAATTATTCTTAAGGTTGAAGAGTAGTTATAACAACTACTATAATTATTGTAATAGTAGATAATTGAGAATTACCTAGGTTGGTGAAATTGACTTTGTCCATTAGATTGCCCCACTAATTTAAAGAGAATTATTCTAATAACTAGAGAATGTAAGAAAGAAAGAAAGAACAAGAGAAAAGATAAGATTTAAGCTTGTGTAGCCACTTATTTTGATAGTGATTAGTTACCTAAAGGAGGAGGTAATTTTGGAGAAGTTAAAAGGGGATTTAAGTTGTGTGGGTGTATGGATATGAACAAAGTATGAAACATAATTGCCAATCTATTGTAAGGCAATATCAAGGAAGGAGAGGCTCTAGTAGCTAAGGCTACTTGTACTTGGACACTTTGCCTTAATTTATGGTTTCAATTTGGATTTGTTATGTGAGAGTTGTTGACTCCTTTCCCCCTTACTAGATTTCTTGTACTCTACACTTTGTTACCTTACTTTCCTCTATTCTAATAATTAGGATATGTTTATCTTTTATTTGTTTCCTCAAGTCTCCATCTTAGTCACTTGTTGTTTTATTGCATTTATAATAGTTGTTACTACTTGTCACTACTTGTCATTGGAGTAGTGAGGTTGACATAACCTCCTCTCTTGGGACCTTGAGGTAAAAACTCATGTAGTTAGTTTATTGTAGTAACATTGTTGTACATTTGGTCAAGAGGAATCCAACACTTTATTTGTCCTAGTATAATTACTCTATTCCATTAAAGGTTTAGGTTATTTGTGTTTGGCTTTAATGGGTTCCTAGAAATATGCCTTTTCTAGTTATAAGGTTTTTCTTACATTTGTTACATGTATCTAATAAACAAGTTAATTCATTGTATTGTCCAAAATAGGCATACCCACGCATTATTTATGGTTTCACCAAATGATTCTTCATTTGTAGAAAATAATGAAGAAAATAATGTATTTTTATTATGTGGTATCTAAAATTTTGATTGCTTATGTGACAATTTGGTTGTATTTTTTTCCACTATTCTTAATCATATTCTCATTTTCAACATGATTGTTAGGTCATTTTTACATCTTTTGAAATTATTTTCTTCCAACTTCATTCATATTAACATTATTAATGATACATTGCTATGTTCATCAACAAGTTTTATCAAATAATTTTGATTATCCATATTTTTGTTATTTCTTTAAGTTCCAAGTTTAAGCTTGGATTAAATTAACCTTTTACTATTTTCTTTGTTGAATATTTTAACTTTGGAAAAATATTTTCCTATAATATACTACTTCTAGTATTTAAAATATGTATTTGGAGAAAAACTACAATATATTTTCAAATTAAACAACAAATCATAATCAAGTTTTAAGATATTAAACTTTAAAGCAATGTGTGACGGTGTGAACAAGGTTAAATACCAAATGAATTAGTATAAACAAATGATTGAATTTTTTCATACATCAATTATGGTTATATCAAAATTGTAAACATCCATAAAAAGAGGGAGAAGAAGTTACCAAAATACAACAATTAGATTGTTAGACAAGCTTAGGCAATCTATAAATCTAAAAATGTATAAACTACAACTCAAAGTGAAACCACAATTGTTGATGTAGATTAGCTTCCACAATTCTACATTTATTTTACACATTGAAAATTTCAAATGTAAAAATGCTTGGAGCTTCAAGTTCAAAAAAATTGAAATGCAAGTGCACAAAAATAGTTGGAAATGCAAGTGCAAAACAACTCGAACATTAAAAAGGGAGTTACATTGAATAGCTAAGTTGAAAAAACACATTGAAAAACAAAATAAACAAAAATAAAGTGAAGCATGACAAGAATTAGAGTGAAGCAACATGCAAAGAAACACAAACGAGAACAAAACAAATCAATGCAAATAAAACTATGCACCTCTAAATAAACCCAACTTGAAATAAGAATAGTGTAAAGAAGGGCAAAAGAAGGAGAACTTAGGCTCGCATGTTCTTTAGCTCTTTGCATTGGGAAAAGAAAGGTATGGAAGAGATCTGAGATGGGACTAAGATGATGTGACAATCATTTTGGGCACCTCATAAATAAGTCACTTGCACAAGTCAAATAATGTAGGTCATTAATGAAAATGGAACCAACTTTGGATCACAAACTTGCCCTTCAACTCATTACATCCATACAAGCTATAATTGAAAGGAAGTCACCACCCCATTTCCCTATAATATTTTTTTTGATTGGCAGGAAAGGCTACATCAAATGGATAAAATGTTTAGGAATCCAAAATGGGAGTATCAAAATTCCCAAATTATGAATCACATAATTTTTCACACTCATAACTCGTTCATATGAACTTTTATAGAACATTTTCAAATTGAAAAGTTCTAGCCTTTGACAGGATATTTTCAACATCATGTCACATGTTTCATTGAAGGTCATTTGACCCTTGTTTCTTGGGTTTCAGTGGTTGTGAGTCAAATTGCCAATTTGATTCCTTACATTTTTTTGGGTTATAACTCCTAACTAACAATTCTAAATGAAGAATATGAATACTTACACTTCGAAACATTTTCAATGGGGTAGATGCATAATATAGTGTAGACAATTTTAGGGGGAAACTAAGATTACATATAGTATAAAAAATAGTAACACGTAAGATTTCACCCACTTTAAAGTTTTCTAAAGATCACCTGTAGTTAATTTGAATTTCAAGCATAAAATAAGTTATTAAATCCACCAATATGCAATTGATTGGTAGTTGTATTATTGTGTAAAAGTACATCAATAATTTTATAAATATTGATTTAGAACCCATATTTGACAATAGATTACCATTTTTTATTTATTTGGAATATCCATTATTTTCATGTAAAATGGTACAAACAACACTTAGCCCATCTACATATTATCGTGATGTATTAAGAAATGTTTTTAAAACATACGATATGAACTTCACAACTTGAAAAGAAATTGAGAATTTTAATGAAATTTTTTTTTTTTTCATAGTTGTCTTTTTACATGTGCAAAATTTCACAAATAAAATACCATTAAATCTAGTCCTTTGTAGTCCTTTTTTACAATTGCAACATTGTGATAAGGTTGTTGCAAAGTGAAAATGTACTCCAATTATACAAGAGAAGCAAGAAAGAACTAGTAGAATGAAAGTTTTGTTTTTAAGAAAAAAGATGTGAACAAGCCATTTAAGATGTAATGACTACTTCAAAATCAAAAACCCTAATTCTTGAATTTAATTGACCAAATTGATAATCAACAAAATAACATTGTAAAGTCAAAGTTCATAACTCATGGTTTAAAGTCTAATTGGTGGTTTTTTTTAAATTCTTGATTATATGACCCATCCATATTTGATGGTTTCAAATATTAATGATTATTTCAAAAAACTTATTACCTTTGTTCTAGCTAAAACCAAGTATATAATTTTTTAAATTCTTAAATTTTTTCTCATAACTATGTGCCTTTAGTTAGTATTTACATGACATGTTTGCCCATTTTGTGTTTCACCCTTTCTTTTAAACAACTAGATAGCTTGCTATACGCTTTAAGGCAATTTGAAGAATTTATGAATGGGTACCTATGGATGATCATTTCCTAAATTATTTTTTCAAATGGAAAATAATTCATATGTTTCATAAGTTAATTAAATAATTTTCTAGATAAAAGGACTTTTAAAAAACATGGTTGACAATTGTAATGTTAGTGTTAAAGTAATTTCCAAATGATTTGACCTAGTCCCATATTAGACCTTTAAAAAAATTCAATTTTTTAAAAAGATTAATGGCATGTTCACATTGGACAAAAATGTAGTCCAATTTATGGGCTCCCCATGTCAAGGAACTCAATATACAATCATTAAATGATGACAAATGTCTAAAAAAATGTATCTCCTAGTTGCAAATTTACACAAATGTAAAATATAGTGATTGGAATTGATGCACATTTGGAGCCCATTAAGTAATGGCAAGGTAATGCATGGATTGTTTAATGACCACTGACCTCTTTTACTTGTTGTAAAATACAAATTAAATAATGTTTTGATGTTGTAATCATTTCAAAGTTAACTTTTTGAAAATATAATTGCCACCCAAGATAAAAAGACCTTCTTGAACATTTTCATCCGTTGATGGACCCCTTGGTTTGTGAAATCGTATTGAAAAAAATACCAATTCTTGAGTTTGCAATGGAATGCAAATTCAAGATGCATTCCCTAACTCACAAGAAAAAAAACAAGTGTGGGAGTTCCAAGATGAAGTAGAATGAATTCACGATAAGAGTTAAAGGTGAAATTAACTTGCACAAAAAAAGGGCAACTAGTGCAAGTTGGAGCCAAAATGGTGCACACATGAGCCATGGGCGAACTAAACTCGCAAGAGATAGCACAACCTAGGTTAGAAAGGAGCCACCACCTCTTCTACTTATACTATACCTTGTGACTAACGATGGGGTTTGCATTAAAGTGACAAAAAAATTATGATTCTTTTCTATCAAGAAGACATGTCAGTTAATGAAAGCAAAATGAAATGTATGTAGTTAATGAATAGTTAGTTGTTGGATTTAAATTGGAGTTTTGAAGGGAAATTTTGAATACTTATTTTCCTACCTTTTTGTTTTGGACATTCTTTCTTGATGTAATTTTGAGAATTTTTTGCAACTTATTGTTTTGCTAATGGATTTTGGACATGTCTTATGAATCAATATGTTTGGTACTATAGAAATACACGTAGCATGAAAATTGAATTAATTCATACTTATAAGAACAATGTTTGTTAATAATAATTGCAAGTATGGAATCAATTTGCACATAAAACATTTATAGTCTTCAAGAATGTTTCTAATGTTGTACAAGAAATTTGATTAAAAAGTAAGAATTTAGTACTTAGCATTTGGTGACCATGTTGGGGATGTAAATTTGGGAGATTTGATCTTTGATTATGTAGTTTGTTTGTTCTTTTGTTTTCTATGTGTGTTTTGAAATGTTGTTATTGCGTACAACATGTTTGGGTGTTGTCGGGAACATTTAATGCATGAACATGTGTGTTGTTGATTAAATAATGTAAATTAGGATGTTAAATTTACATAGGATTTGGATTTGAATAGTAAACACTATAAGGATACAAATTTGTGAATGTTTGAAATAAATTGATGTTGAGAATTTGGTGTTCACATATAAAATACACATTGGTGGCCATTGACAATGCCACTAAGTGGGTGGACGCACAAATGCTTCCAACTAACATAATAGTAATGACAATGAGGATCACTTAAAATTGTATTATGACCAAGTTTAATTGTCCACTAACATTAGTTACATATTAATAGGGTGTGAATTTCATTAATGTTGCCATCAAGCACCTAATTGAACACTTCCTAATGAAACATGCTAATTCAACAACTTACTACCCAGAGGGGAATGCATAGGAATAGTCCATTAACAAGATGGTCAAAACATTGTTAACAAAACTTGCGAATGAAAATTGTACAGACAAACATTTATCAACAATCTTGTTCTCATACAAGATTGCATACAAGGTTGCAACAAGGTATACACCACACTAATCAGTGTATAATTTGCACCTATTAATGTTGACATAATATGTTTTTCCATCTTTTATTCAAGGATCATGGGATGCAAACCCAATATGAGTATTGACAAGTCAATTACATGAATTGGAGAAGTTGTAGGAATACAATCAAATGCACAAGAAAATGTTGCCAAAGTTCAATGGACCAAGTACATGTGGCTACAATAATGCCACACAAAAAAATAACTTCCAATTTGGGTAATATGTGCTTTGGTTTCCAAAAGAAGAAAAGGAGAAAGTTGGTAATTTGAAGAAAAGGTGGTATGGCATGTGCAAAATACAATGTTTATTACCTAACAATATTGTATTATTTGTGATTTTGGGTAATTTTGAACCCAATCTTGTGTTGGTTGATGTAAATAAACTTAAACCATACATTTACATTGATCAAGTAGTTTCAAAACTAGTAGTCAATTAGGCTAATTAAGAAAATCTAAATGTGGAAATAAGTGGTAATTTAAACTTAAAGTTAGGAATTATAGTGGTATACTAGGATAGGACAACATGAGCAAAGAAACCTACAAAAGAATAGGTAGATGGCATGTAAGAAGTTGGGAAAATAATAGGAAGTGAGAACAAAACACTTATTTGAATAATTAAATGGACAACATTTCACAAATTGTAATAACAAGTAGTGTAAAGAAGAAAAAAACAAGTGAAAGGATAGGTGGATGATGTATCATGAATTGATATGGTAATAAATAGTGAGTGGATAAATATAATTGATTTGGCAAACAATGTGGACATTAATGCAACTATTAGTCAATTGTTAACAGTTCACATGTATGCAATTAACATGTTGTTAAGAAAGGATTTAATCAAGAAAAAAAGCCATAAATTTGAATTGTAAACCTTAAAATTTAATAATTTTTTTACATTAAGAATGAATAGTAATGATAATTATTCAAAAAACAATTAGCCCATCATTTTTATTATTTTCTTGGTGTTTTATGTACAACACAACACATCATGAGTGCAAAAAGTTTTGTTAATAGTTTGCATATAATAGTGAAAGAGGGAACATTAAAAAACAAAATGAGAGAGAAGGAGAAGGAAGAAGGAAAGCTTACTTTAGAATATTTCTATGTAAAACTATTCTAGGTACATCTTTAGTATGCTCACCTCCAACAACACTAAGATTTTATTTTCCAAAAGATAAGAGGATATTGATTTCGATGTTATGTTTAAAAGGTGCCAAGATATATCAAATAAAACAAGCAAGATGCAAAAGAAATATTGAGGGAGTTGCATTGACAACTAAAAAGAACTTGAAGAAAACAACTAGAAATAATAATTCTTTTCAATTTTGAAGAAGAAGAACAAGGAAAGTGTGAAGAAACCACAACATGAGAAGAGTATGAATAATTAGTGCGGGGAAAAACATTTGGTGGAATAAAATTAAGAGCATTAGGTGAAAACTACACCAACTTCACAAAGGGCCAAAACAACAAGGACTTTAGTAAAACATGTAATATCTAATGTTTAACTTTTGAAGAAACCACCTTAAAATTCTTAAAAAACATGCTGCTAGATAAAGAAAATCATTATTGGTTTGCATCAACACCACAAAAGTATATTGCAAAATTGGAGCAGATACATGCGTGAATGAGTTTAAGGGAATTTTTTCAATTTTAAAGTGGGAAAATGTTACAAGATTGATAGGGTTGTTTAAAATTGAATGGAAAACATAACAATGTGAGTTATTTGTGCAATTCCTAAATGCCTTGAAGGTCAATACAAATGATCAATTTTTTGCATGTATGAACAACAAGGTTGTATGCATTGACTAAAACATGATTATAACAAAACTTAACATATTAAATAAAGGAAACTAGGAATAGTCTATTTATTTTCAGGATAAAATGAAACATGCATTGAATCAAATTGCAATGGTGGAAAATGGATAGGAAGTGGACCAAGTGGTACATCATGTATTTTGAACTTCATTGCTAGACTAGAAAACAACAAAGGGGGCATTTTAGCATGTTGCCAAAAAGGAACAATATTTGTAGCTAGCCTTAACATTAGATTAGGTTGTACATTGCAAGGATTTTAAAGATGGAGTCCAAAGTAAAAGCAGGGTAATGTTAAGGATACATACTGGTTAATGAAGGCATAATGCTATGTATGTAATTAATAAATAGTTAGTTGCTAGATCTGAATTGGGGTTTTGGAGGGAAAATTCATTTTTTTTTTCCTACCTTTTTGTTAATGGACATTTTTTCTTCATGCAATTTTGAGAGTTTTTTGCACCTTTTTGTTTTGGTAATAGATTTTGGAGATGTTTTGCAAATAATAATTTTTTATTGTAAACATACATGTATAATTAATATTGCATCAATTAGTACCTATAAGAATAATACATATCAATATTAACTATAAGTTTATAATCGATTTGTATGTAGATGTGTCGTCTTGAAGAATGTTTATGATTATGTCCAAAAAGCTTGGTCAAGAAGTTAAGAAGTAAGAATTTAGTATTCACCACATTCTTGGGAGAGAATTTTGAATTTTTTGAATTTTGTTCAGTTATGAGTCCTATGATTTTGTGGGTTCATAGCTCTTGCATACAAGCTTCAAGTGAAGAGCTTTTCAAAGCAAAGGTGTAACCCTTGGAAATACCTTTCCAATGTTGTATCATATGATCAATTTGGAAATCATTCAACATTTGTTTCCTAGGTTTGAAAATCAAATTGTCAATTTGATTTTTGACCACTCTTTTGACCATAACTCCTAGCTCATAACTATAAATGGAGAATACAAGTTCACTTTTAAGATTAAAAATTTATAACATTTCCAATGGTATCTTGAAGCCCGAATTTGGACCATGTTTACCACTTACACTTTATTGCAAAGATTGCACTTTTATTGAGACTCCTATGGGATTACAATTTTCAAAATGTTTCTCACTTGGAATTACTTTAGACTCCTTTCTTTACATTCTCGATACTTGTGGAAAGATTTTGTTTAAACCTTTCCTAGCCCATTCCCATTCTCATGCACCTTAGTTGCAAGCCCAAGCACTTAAGGTCGTGACATCTAGACATTATGAAATTCATAAACCCATTTGTTATGCACATTGTGAAATTAAAAAAATCCTTAAATGTTTAAATGATATTGGCTAATGAAGAATACTCATGAAATCCGAACCAATTATATGTTCTTCTAAATGTATTCAAATGCAAAATTTAATGCCAGAAGAAGGCTTGCACTTCAAAATAAAAACTAACTATAGGCCCCAAACACAAGTGCATTTAGTGTTGGTGTGAACCAAAAAGTGATTAGTTCTTGCTACCATAGTACCTTTACCATTTCGGCAACAAAATTATGAATAATTAATTAAATTTTAAATCTTAATTTTGGCACTTGGTTTTTCAATTCTGATTTTTTTGGCAAGTAATGATTATATAAAATAATAAACAAGCTCTTGTTAGTGTTATCGAACAATTTAATGCATCTAGACTGGCTCAGTTTGAAGTGGCTATCCTTGAAGGTCTATGATTCAAACTTCATAGTTGAAAATTTGATTTTATCAAAATTTTGGAACAAATAATAAGCAATTTTTTAAAAGTTCAACAAAAAAAAATTTATAATTAATTTATGCCGAAATGGTGAAGGTACTATGGTTGCAACTAACCAATTGCATGTTTTAACTGTAGGGCGCATGTTTTAGTTGTAAGGAACTAGCATGAAGTAGCTCTTTTTTCAATTGTCAAAATTAAAAATAAAAAATTTGAAAACCAAGGGATTTTGGAAGGTTTCAATAATGAATAGTAGAGAGAGAGAGAGGGAAAAAAAAGAAGCAAAGATTGCTAGATACCTATATTTGATTTTTAGTGGGTAGCCCTAAATTTAAAAGGTTGATATCTAGTTTATATCCATGTTTGGTTAAAACTTGCTAAGGATGATCACCATCCTTTCTTCATCTTCTTCGCATGGATGATCACCACTTAAGCTACATTAAAAGATTCCTAAAAGAAATAGGGTTGTGAAGCTCACATTAGAGAGTCTAAAACAAAGACAAGTAGCCTTGGGGGTTTGGGGTTTAGGGTTTAACCTTAAAACTTAAATTCCTTCTGAGCTGAACAGCTTTTCCACCAACCCTTTATTATTTGTAGTGTTCTTTTGTGACAGGAAGTGGGATTGAAGAATGTTGTTGAGTACATTGACAACCATGTAGCAAAGGAAGAGTCCAGCACACCCACCTGCACACCCTGAAAGATGGATGATAAATGGATGGATGATGGATGATAAGTGGTCAGAAAAACACTTTTGTGTTGGCTTCCAGTTCCCTAGTTAACCATCATGGTTTACCTCGGTTGCTTTTTCTTACTACCTACCTACCTATGTATAAATCCCCTACTTACCTTGCAATCATCTATTTTCCAACTACCCATATATGGGTTCTACTTCTTATATAGAATAGGTTACCAAAGTGAAACCGGATGTTAACTCAATTGGGTTCATCCACAATTGAGTTATAATTGGCATCCAATGGATGGCGAGTTGATTAGTGCTGGTTCACTTTGGCCATGTTGGTTCCCCCCATCACACTACCTCGATAACTACTAACTACCTACATACCTAATTGGATGAGTTATCATAGGTAAGTAGGTATGGATGTAAGTGGGTATTATGTAGGTAGGTAGTAGATAAGTGAGCAAGGCACTTGGTAGCCACTAGGTAGGTAGATGCATGTGGATGATTTAAGGTATAAGCCACATCCATGCAAGCTGATGTTTCTAATAAAAAAAAGCCACAAGTTGTGCTTTCTTTTGGGGGTTGGTACTATGGAGTGAGCACCATGTATGTAGTACTAAATTGTGCTTGAAGTGGTTTCTTTGTACTTATATGGTGCTTGGTAGTACCACCAATTCCAACAATAGATGAGATCCTAAAGTGTCCCCCCCAACCCCCACTTTATGAATTTGTCTATGGTTTTGGCCAAATTGATTGGTATGCCAAGATACCTAGTACAACATCTCATGTTGTTTTGATGACATCCCATTTGAATGAATGGTCTTGAAACTTTTCCAAATTTTCCAAATTTTTTTTGTGGGTTTATGTGAAAGTTACCCATTCTCAAAGGATGGGAATAGGGACATGGGGATGGGACAATCCATGCCCAAAAGATGGCTTTGGACTCCACCTAAGGTTCCTTTTGTAAAACCTTCAAAACATTCACACTAATGTGGCCTGTGCTGCTGGCAAGCGCCCAAGTGTGAACAAGACCCTAATGATGGAGCCCAATTGTGAAATTTTTTTAAAAAAATTTTTGAATGAATTTCCAATGACAAAAAACACTCAAAATTCAATATCTTCCACATCTTAGATCTAAAAATTCCCAAATCACCTTCATTGAATCCCACTCACTAAAGGCTTTCAAATAATACCAAGAGAGTGACCAAATTCCCCTATAATTTTTTGTTTTGATGTAAATGAATTTTCGATGAAAAAATTGTTCAATATTCAATAACTTCATAACATAGGATTCTTAAAAAGGTAAGAGTCGTTAAGGCTTGTTTTAGATTACCAGCCAATAACCATGTAAAAGGATCATTCCTATTTGGATGAGAGCTCAAGCTAAAACAATGAGGTGGTTGCATACATGGCCTTATTTTTTAACCAAATTCTTGGGTTGGCTTGTGAAAATGGAATCTTCATAAAATGACAACACAATTTCTGGGGGCTTGGCCAACAAGTTGTATAATCCAATTTACTTGTAAGCTTTTGGAATCTTAGACATCTATATATTAAGATAGATGTTTGTTTGTTTGAATGTGACCATGCCCCCCCCCATAATAACCCTCTCAACCTCCCCCTCTCCCTTTTGTCTTTTGCTTTTGGTAATGTTGGAAAGCCCTCAATGAGACATTGTGCATCTTTGTCATTTCACAATTTTTGAACCCAATGGATAAAAAAAATTACTGAATTTTGAATGAATTTCTTCTTTGGAAATGAACTAAAAATTTAAAATTAAAAAAAAAGGTTTTATTAGAACTTTTTAAGGTAAGGCCACTTCAACTGGAATAGTATTGGGATGTGTGACCCTAAAGGAGGTTTGATACACTTGGGCCAAGAGCAATGGGGACCCACTAGGCTAGTTGGGATGGAAGCCATTTATAGAAGAAGAGAGGGGTTAGGGTAGGGTAGGGTGGGGGGGGGGGGATCAAAGAGGGATATTGGGATGAAAGCCATATGTGGAAAGGAGTTAAAAAGGAAGGGGAAGGTACAAAGCACAAAGAAGGGGTTACCTTGTGAAGTGCAAGATGTGGGGACCATTGGATTTATACACTACTTGTGATTGGGGCACATAAGCCTGTTAATAGGGGATTCCAACTTCCAAGCTCTCTAAAGAACTCCTCACAAGTAGTAGGCTAGTAAAGTTGTGCTGGAGATCAATTGCTTGAACTTCTTCAAAAGCTGGTTTTAAATCACTCCTAGGGAATGAATTCTTTTCTTCTATGTGGATGGGATGGGGCCCAGCTCAAAGTCTTTTTAGGAATTGCAATTTGCTCCTTGGGTGTTATTAAGCCTACACAAATGGAGGCCCACCAATCTATGAGCATGTGCAAACACCCAGCCAGCAGCCACCATGAGATGACAAGGAAGGGAACAACAACTTACCTTGTCAAAACACTAAATAGCAAAAGGAGCACCAAGAGAAAATTTTGTAAAATTTTCTCAATTAAAATAATTGACTTGCTACTACAATGAGACCAAGTGTATTCTCAAGTTCTTCCTTTTTCAAAAGAAACCTTCTATCCCCGTTTTGATATTTTAAAAGGTTTGGTCGGTTTTTTGGATGTGGGTTTTGTGACTAGTTTGAAAATTGGGTCCAATTCCATGTTCACACTTCACATTCCATGAGGTTGGAAATTATTATATGTGTATAAAGTCTAACAAATAAAAACTGAAAATTGTGAAGGTATTGAGTTTAACAAGAAATGAAAACCAATCACTTACCTTAAAAGTTCAACTTAGTTTTTTTTTTTTTTTTTAATAAATTTTTTGAAAAACTTCAACATGATTACTTTAAAAATATAATAGTCCTACCAAGCTAATGTGATAACATATGATTGGTCAAATAGTGTTGAAATGGTGCTAAACAATAGTGCTAAGGCAATGTTTTTAGATTGTGTCATGGTGTTTTCTAAGCATGAAAAAAATCATTGCTTATGACCTTTAAAAAGTGTTGAAAGTTATTTTGTTAGATTATTTTCAAACTTATCAAATTTTTTGATTGATATATTAGAAACATTTGTTGTATGAATACAACACACATTTTTAGCATTAACTTGGTTTATGGGATTTGTAAATATCTCAAATTAACATGTGCTATATAGCTAAGTGGCTCACAATAGCTCATCTTGACCTTTCTAAATTTGGTTTAAAAAAATTTTTAATTCCACATTTTGGTCCGTGTGTTCATTTCACCAAAAGAGTGTCGGATTGGGTCTAGGTCCCATGAACATGAAACCCTAGGTTTAACACTCCAAACTAAATAAGTCACAAACACCCTAGTACATACCAATGTTCCTTAATTTTTTCTTTTTAAAAGAACATCCATTTCTATTTTTGAAAATTATATTTTGATATGTGGACTCATGTTCATAATTATAACACATAAATGAGTCCGACATAATTATGATTGTTTCAAACACATAAAATGCAAATATGGGCGTGAAATTGTTACACAGAACTTACAAAAAAGTCATAAACATTGAGGAATCATATAAAGTTCTATATAGTGTTATATTAGTGACTAACTACCAAAATTGTAGCCTAAATGATGAATGAAGATGAAAAGTTGGAGTTTGTGATGTCATAGTGGCATACATGGTCACCTTGAATTATAAATATAACATATTGAGTTGTAGATTGGGTAGTGGGCACAAAGTGCACTTTCAAATAGGGACTACCTTTTTCAAATCACACACATTTAAATAGTTGCATTCATGTTAATCCAAAAAATTATAATCAACGTCATTCAATGGTTTGATTTAAACTTAATAACATTGTTCAATAATATGTATTTATGACATATTCATTCAAATAACCACATACACTTTCACTCAAACAACATATGTAATGATTCACTTTCACATCCAATGATCCCACACATGTAACAACAAAATTACAATCCCATTTCACTTTGCATTGAACAAATAAAATAAAATGATGTTGTTTTATTTATATTGGTTTGAATGACACAACACACACCAAAAAAAAGAAACAACACATACAACAAATAATATGTTGTTTGCAAAATTGTAATTATAATATAAACACCCAACAAATTGGACATGGACTTAGGTCCAAAAAATGGAAACAAAAACACAAAGTCACAATGTTAAAGAATGTATCACAATGAAAACATATACTTCTCACCTCATGGACATCTAAACAAAATTAACTTCACAAACCTAGAACATCACAAGGAAAACATAAACCTGTGACCAATTGTGAAGCTTAAAAAAAACTCAAAGGTGTTTATTTACTAAATCATCATTGAAGCATTCTACCCCTTATTGAAAGTTTATTTTAAACTAGCTACACATGAAACTCACCTTCAATGTTGGCATTAATATGTGAGTAAAACAATCAATGAATGGTAGCAATTTGAAATACCTTTATTAATAAAACATTTGCTTTTAACAAATCGAGAAAACGATAACCACATCACACATAGGATTAAATACCTCTTCTTTTACTCTTCATGTATGCATCAAAATTGTAATGTAGCTTTCAACACCACAATTCAATTTTTTTCAAACAAAATAAAAAATTGCAATGAACTCTTAATTTGATGCAAGCACACCATCTTCAATATTGAAGTGTTATTCCATGGATTTGAACCCCTTTGAGTGACTAAATTTCTGATCCTTTGGCCATTTTTTCATAATTATAACTAACTTATTAGATTTCTAAATACCAAATCAAAAATATTTCAAACATGTGATGACCTTTGCCATATTGAAGATCTTTTAATTTTGATTTGCAAACCTATGATGCCCATCGCTTGACATGTAAAATATTCAAGATTTGAAAATCACTACTCATGTTCTACCCATAAACTCAATGGATTAAAATATAAGCATTACAACCTTCTTGAAAAATGACAATTTGTTTTTGAGGAATCCCATGTAAATTTCTCAATTGAAACCAAAGATCCAAAGACACCCAATTCAAGCAAAACATTTCTAATGGGTGAATGCAAGCTATAGTGGTTCATTATAGGTAGATGTAAAACTCCAAGAGTCCCTAACATGTTTTTATATATTATCCATGTGGATATGGTTTTAAATTCTAAGATTTCATTTGCATAATCTTTGACTACTACAATTTCACTCACTAATGAAACCTTTTAAAGCTAAATGAAAACCCACATGGAAAAATGTTGTTAGATGGTGTGATGAAATCACTTTGGAAATCTAAAAAGACCCTTAAAGCCCATAAGAATAAATGCCCATTTAGATATTTCAATTATGTACCCATTAAGCATACAAATTTGGACCGAAAAAAAAATCCATTTCGAAAAGACTTTTGAAAATAAAGTTCAATTTTGACCCTTCAAAAGTTTATAATCACCATTTGGTTAAGGTTTCACAAAAACATATTTGACATTTTATTTTATCATTTCATTCTTCAACCCATTCTTAGTCCCTATAAACAATTTGAAATGAAATTCAATATGAAAATTTGAATTTTTTAACAATCCAACCAATTGACTAATCCATATTTTTTACTTCAAAAGTTGATTATTGATAATGAATCATTATTTTCAATAAATAATTATGCAAATGTCTTCATAATCAAGTTGTTAATTTAGAATGAGTCATCATTTTATGTATGTAAGATTAAATTATTCACCATAAGGGCGAAAGAATGGTCAAGTAGACCAATTAATGTACTTTTCTGGGTTGAATTACAAATACCTTAAAATATATCATAAAAATATCAAACATGTTTTTGGTTGGGTAGAAAGATTGAAGTTAATATGGTTCTTGATTTTATGTGAAAAAAATGATAAAAGCATATTTAATCAAGAGTTAAGTAAGATTATTGTGAATGAAAGTAGGTGCAGGTAAATGTCCTATTTCATAAAAATAGGTGCAAGTAGATTAAAATGATGTCCAAATCAAAAAAGTAAAAATGGCAACCTTAAAATATAGCATAGGTTTTGTGAAAACATGTAATTTAGAAATGTAATATTTGGTTTTTGGAAATGAAATAAGTTTAAGATATTTAAATTTTCATTTTTCCAACACATCATTTACACACTTTTATGATGCAATTTTTTTTCATTCTTATGAAATCTACATTCTTATGATGTTAATTAAGGCTCTATGGTTTTGCATTATGATAGGAGGAGTTCTTGAATTGTTCCTTAAATGTGAAAATCACTACTTTCGAATTAGAAAATACTACTTTTGTGGTTTACTTGATTGTGCTTTCACCCATAAGCATTTAAACACAAAGCACCATGTAGAAATTACCATTGTGACACCAAAAGTGGGCCACTATAGCTTGCATTCACCCTAATAGCTTCAATAGTGATAAAAGTTCGTGTTAAGTTGTTGTAAACATCATTAGCAAGGGTATTCAAAATTCATGATTGTATTTAGTTGTAATATGCATGGCCATATCAAGACCCACATAATTTTGTATGAGTTGCAAGTTCTTAAAGCCAAGGTGTAACATAAGGACTAACATGTTATAAGTACTAAAAGGCTAAAATAATGACATAAAACTCACATTAATAATTTCAATTTTTATGTGATGCCCAAAAATGCATTAGTTCATAATCAAAATATTTAGCTTGTAATAAACATGAACCATTAAATAATTAAATTCAAAAAAATTTACAAGCTTTAAAAAAAAAACCCTATATTACATTATTCACATTAATATTAGTGTTGTACATCATATAACACATCGTTATGGGAGAAAACATTGTATCACACAACAACCAATATCCTTGTGATTAGTTCAAAATGGGAGAGAGTGTCACAAACTTAACTTGTGTTGTAAAATCAACTTTTGAAAGGGATAACAAAATGTCATCAAGATGATGGAAACAAAATGTTCCTAATTGAAATTGAATCAAATAGAATATTAGACTTCAATGTGATATGAAAGAATTACAACACATTCCCATATGAAGTGGAAATGTGTGGGAGTCAAAGGGAGACATTCCCAAACCTTTCACATGCATTTTTAAGTCTATAGTGTCTTGCAAGTTTGGGGACTGAACCTTGTCTGATTGGGACCTTTTTAAACCATTGGAAATTTCTTTAAGATTAAAATACTATAATTGAGTCATGTTGAAAAGAAAACATAAGTAAAAAAAGTTATGGTTGAAAAAATGGTTAATAGTCAAACTGCCAAAATTGTTCTTAACCATTATTTCAACACTTTGAAGGTTCAAACCACCTCTTATTTGGAATATGATACGACTTGGAAATATCTCTTCAAGGGCTACAACTTTTTGCTTGAAAGCTTTTGAATTAAAGTTCATATGAGAAAGTTGTGAACTTGCAAAGAAACAAGACTCATTAAATTTGGTAGTTTTGGGAATCCCAAGTTAGAATCTTACAACTTTTTTCCATTTCAATGTAGTGCCCATCACTATTTAGAAAACATACTATAAGGAGGAGAGTGGTAACTCCTCTTGAGTCTAAGTCATTGTGTGTTTTGTGAGTGTGAATTGTTCATGGCTTGTTTATGCCAATTTGCACAAATTGTTTTTTTTCTTGGTTTGTCTAAATTGACTTCATTTTGAGTTTAATATATTAAGTTTTTCCTAGTCCCATCATGAAGTTCTCATATGCCCATTTTAGTGCATATAGTTATAGAATGTGCCCAAGGCTTTTTAAGTTTTTTGCAATGCATTATATCGAAAAGTTTGCCTAGATTCCTTGTGGCAAGCCTTTGAGGGCATGCCATTTGAGTTATTTCAAATTTTGGATCAAAGTAGGGGGGACCATATTGTCCAAATTTGGTTTTATTTGAACTATTGAAAAGTATTGTCCAAAGTATTACAATAAAATGGGGTTGCATTTTCAAAACAAGGATTTGTAACATATATAAGGATATTAGATATTACAACCATTTGAATGGTTGGGCATCAAATTGCCAAAATGATTCATGTTCATTTAAATGAAAATTTGAACCCAATCAAATGAATTTTAGTGAGGATCATGATACTTGAATGGAAAAGTCCTTTCAAGGGTTTTAAATTTTCATGTAAAAGATTTCGATTTGAATGTGAAATGATAAAGGTATGAGTTCTCAAAATTGTGGGATTCATAATTTGATAATTTTAAGTGTTTTAATTGGAAGACTTTGGAGAAATAACAATTTTGATGTAACCTTCACATGGAGCTATAAAAATATAATAATCATTAATTATTTTCTCTTTTTTGTTTGTGCAATTTGACATGATTAAAAGATGAATTTGAAAAGGTTGTCATAATCCTATCATGGAATTTCAATTGACCTTCTTGGCCTAGTGCATGGAGCTAGGTTTTTAAATCATTCACAATGCATTTTATATCACAAAGTTTATTTTGATACCTTGTGGCAAGGCTTTGGGACATGCATGACAATCCTTCAAAAACCTTTGGGTCATTAGCAGCATATTGATAACATTTTCACATGGCATGCCCATACCAATTAATAACATAGATGTTGCATATGATTGTGTTATGTCATGAATGGAACAGATGACATAATGTTTGTTAAAGTGGTTGTGAAGGTGTTTAATTCAATGTCTTCATCTTTTAGATATGTTATGACCATGCAATTGTTAACAAACAAGCAATTCCTTTAATTGAAAAGCAATGGTTGCCCTTGATGTTGTAGAAATTTCAAAAAATGCCATAATAATTATATGACATGCTTCTCACCTTTTGTTGATGTAATTGACTACCAAAGCAAATGTATCAAATCATTTTCAATAAATCCATAAATAAAACATGGTGTTCCATGGTGGTGTTGACCATTTCAAGGATTACTTAATTGGTGAGTTATTGCTTACTTGAAAACATAGTTCGAACACATTAACGAAGGACTAACCTTTTGAACCAAATATTTTGAATGGAATTCAACATGGGGTATCCTTTGTGATGTAAAACATCAAAGCCTTAAAGAGTTGTTTTTGAGCAAGGTCCAATTTTGTAAAGGACATTAATGTTAAATAATAATAATAATGGAGGTAATGATTGGTAGTTGTGCCATGGTTTTCTTTATACATAACGAACTTTTTTCATGCCATATATATATTTTTCCAATTTTTTGTAATTGAACATTTTGACACAAAATATATTTAATTTGCTATGATTTAGAGGAATCCATAATTTGGCACTATAGTCATTGAGTTTTTAAAGAACCTTCGTGTTGTTCCAAGTTGAAGCCATAATTTTTGCTTGTAAAATTTCCTTGCCTTCCTCACCCACCGCTTTATCATGAGTTAATTCACAACATGTTTCAAATTCAATCTCATGTCATTATTCCCAACCCCACCTTCCTTAATCCCAACATCATCATCAACAACTAATAAAAGAAAGCCTTATTAATATTTCATCATTCTTTTTGAAAGAACATCCAATTTTATGCTCATTTTATATTTGCATTCAATTCTAAAACAAACATTACATTGAAAATATGAAACACTAGTAAATAAAAACTTACAACCTTCAAAGTTCAAAGCATGAGAAAAATTCACCTAAATGCAACCTTTACTTGCACTAACTTGCAACATTCGAAACACCAACAAAATACAAACTTATAATATTGAAAGTGACAAATGAAATGTTTACTAGAGCTTGATTGCCACTTATGAACATACAATTATATACATCAATCCACATGAAATGAACATTGACTTTTGGTGACATTTCCAGTGCAACATCATTCCATGATGATGTAGTTTTGGCTTTTGCAATTCGACATATCCTTCAACACTCAACAACTCTCAAACTAGAAAAGAAAAATGATAGACCTCTTTAGCCCAAAAAATTATAAACCTCAAGTCTTAATGCTTTGAAAAATTTACAATGTGAAATACCTAGCCCAACAATGCATCTCACAAGCTTCACAAAACATAAGGCTATGCAAGTAAATAATCTCAATAATTTAAAACTAATGTTTATTGATTAGGCCAACCCATACTTGGGATGTATACCCTTCTTGATACCTATCTAACACATATATATTTGTCAAACAAGTTGCAATGGCTTTCACCTTGCAAAATGGGCACATATGAATTGGAAATATTTTAAAGTTTTGTAAAGAATAGTTGAAAACAAAACCATCATCTCTAGTGCTAAGGTCATTGGCTTTTAAACTATAAATCACTTAATAAATTTCATAAGATAAATTTGGAGGGCGGCTTATGTTCATGTATATCCTTCCCAAAACAAAGATGAATATTAGGCCTACTCCTTGAAAATGGGAAAGATATTTTGCTTACAAGTAAACATAATATCCCTCTAACTTGTTTGTGAGGAGTAAGCATAAGAACGAACCCTCATATTACACGGGTGATATCAATATGCTTAGGTTCATGATAAACTTCAATTCATGCTTTATGATGTGTAGAGCCCATCTCAAAATGTAGGGTTAAACTTTGCTATCACCTTGTTTTAGGACTCATACTTATGAAATGCAATTGCCTCTAGGCTTTACCTTACATTAACATTGCTTTATGGGACCCATAATAATATCAATTACCTATTCACTTAGTTTTAGTTTGTCAATTTAATGCATCCCTCATCATCTTAGCATCTTTTGTTTATCAACATGAATGATTTTTAATTTTTCAAATGAATCAATAATTGATTGAATAAGGGGGACAATGCTTTAATTTTGTAATATCATATCATTTGGAATAGAGTTGATTGTAATCTTTTGAGGGAGGTTGACCCTAGGTTAAAGAGAGAGAAAACATTGCTTCTCAAGTGAGAATCTCGTTGAAGGAACAACAAATTGATGGTATCTCTCCCCCATTTGGAAAACTTCACCCTAATATGGGCTTCATGGGTATGGGCTTCATGGGTAGTTGGGAGGTTGGTGGTGTCCCCTAGAGTTAAAAAGGGGAGAAGGTGATTGACTTTCAACTTAGAGCCTCATTGAATGAGCAACAAATGGATGAAATCCATTCCACATCCAAATAACTTTGAAGCCCTACTAATATGGGTTTCTTGGGTAGTTGGGACTAGGGAGGGAGGGCTCTTCATTTATTTATAGTAGAGGCACATACATACATTGGATGGTGTCCCTAAACTGACATTTCAACAATTGAAGCTATTTTGGAACACTTGAAAGTACCCTCTTCCTTCAATTAAAAAAAAATCATTATTTGTTACAATGACAATTTTTGGTAAAGGTGGAGGATACTTTTGTACCTTATAATTATTATCTATTATCAAGTTATTTTAAACCTTATTATTCAATCAATCAATTAGTATTATTATTATTACCTATCGTCCCCCCTCCCCCCCCAAGAACAAGTACAAGAACTAGGAGTTCCAAAAAGGTCAAAAAAAAGGTACCTATATAAAATTGCAAATATCAAATAATAACTAAAGGAATTGACTTTATTGTCCACAAAGCCCACAAAATCACAAAACTTACATTAACCTACTAATTAAGTTCATAAGTAAAAATCAAGCAAAATTAAAGACAAACTAAGATTAACACTCACACCTTATTGAGTTAGGGTATGTTGGTGAGGGTCGAAAAAAAACCCAAGTTGCTTTTAAAACTAAGTGAATTAGTTTGAGTCAATTTAGGGAGGTGGAAAGTCAGGTTATAATTGAGGTGAGGGGAGGGGTGTTCACCAATGTTGGGTGGGTATTAGAAATGTGATCAAATAACCTTATTGGGTGGGGGGGGGGGGGGGGAAGAGAGGGGAAATGGAGGATGAGGGATGGGGGGTTAGTCAAAAGTGCTAAAAAACAAAACACCCCCAAAAACAAATACCATTTACTAGGACTAAAATACAAAGAAGAAGATGAAGCCCTCCTACCCATGCACCCACCCACCCACTGACTTACCTGGCAATACTACCCACTGGGTAGTACATTTTGGTGGGGTGTGGGAATCTCCTCTGGGTTTCTAGAATTCCCAATTGTTGGCACTTGGGGGAGAGGCGTAGAGAACCGGGGGATTTATATCCTCCGGGTAGTTGTATTTATACGGCTCCAGTAGAGTACATACGTAGGTGGTACGTAGGAGGAGGAGGAGGAGGAGGAGGAGGAGGAGTAGAAGTGGTAGAGTAGATTTGGGGGAATGGGAGTGGTGTGTTTGTAGAAGAAGAGTTGTGAGTTTTTGCGCTGATTTTGGCTTCTTCTTGCTTTTGTGGGGTGGGTTGGGTGCCTGCCTGTCTCTTCTGCCAATGGCTGCTGCTGCTGCATTGCGTCGTTCCTCTCGTCGTCTTGGGACGCTTGCCTTTCATACTTGTCTCAACTCCTTCGGGGAGTGAGGAAGAGAAGGAGGAGGACAAGATCCGGACCCCAATAAGCACTAGGAGAAGGAGAAGGACAAGAACTAGAAGAAGAAAGCACTTTGTGGTGGTGGTGGTGGTGGTGGTGAAGGACAAGAAGTTGAAGTTGGAGTTGACGTTGTGTTTTTGTTGGAACTGGAGCTGGAATAAGAAGAAGAAGAAGAAGAAGAAGAAGAAGAGGAATACTCGGTGGAGAACAAGAACAAGAAAACAAGTTTTTTGAAGTTGTGTTTTTTTGTGTTAGATCCAATTTTTCTTTGGTGCCAAGGAAAGATTTTGGAAGCTTGGTTGTTTTGTTGAGACTGAGATTTTCTTTTGTGTTTGGTTTTGGAGAAGAAGAAGAAGAAGAACCACAACAACGACGACGACAACAAGGGAGAAGTGTTGTGGTGGTGGTGGTGGGGATACATAAGGTTGTCAAGCTTTTGTGCTAGCTTGCTTTTTCTGAGGTTGTGCAGATCAGGTCACGAGCTTTTGCAGATTGGATCTTTTGGAGGGTTGGAGCTTGTTTGCTTGCTTGCCTTTTGAGGTGGAGGTGAAGAAGAAAGTCAAGTCGTCAAGCCCCTTGTGGAGGTGTAAGCATACAAGGATTTTGGAGTGCGCGTGAGTCCGTGCGCTGGAGCTTTGGGTGTCTTGTTTCTCTCTGTGATTGCGACAGGTTTGCTGCGGTGGAAGTGTGGAGATTTGGAGCTCGGAGGTTGGAAAGTGCAGCTGGTGGTACTTGTGGAGTCTCGAGTCGAGAGAGCGAGAGTTGGGTTCTCAGTAGTTGGGTTCTGTGAGAGAGACAGTGGATGCTGCGGCAGTGGGCCGGATGTCCAAGGCGCTTCAATGGATGACGACGAAGATGGAGGAACAACAAGTTGTAGCAAAAGCTGCTGCTGCTGTTGCTGCTGGTGATGCCAGCAGCAGCGCCCGGGCCATCAGCAAGATGGACCCAGCAGCAGCAGCAGGTTTCAAGCTGTTTGGAAAAACCATAGCTGTGGCAGCAACAACTGCTGCAGCTTGTGTTCTTTCTGATGCAGGTGCCGATGCAGGAGCTCTCTTCGGGATGCGTGTTGCTGCCCATTGGGCCACAGCAGCACCATCCTGCAGCCAGGTCTGCTGCTGCCTCTCTCTCTCTCTCTCTCTTCTCCAACTCCATCCTTGGATCATTTCTTGCTACTTCTTCCCTTCTTTCTTTGTAGTGACCAAGTTTTCTTGTTGTTGCTGATGTTTTTTGGGTTTTCCTTGTGAGTGGGCAGAAAAATGGCATTGCCATGGGTGGCGAAGAAGAAGACGAGCAAAATCTTGATGAGCTGCCAAGCTCATCAGGGAGCAACAGTGGGGTGGTGGATGATGATTCCACAATCCTAGCTGTGCTCAACAACAACAAGAGCACCACCACCACCATGTGTGGTAGTGGTCTTCTTCATGGATTACAGTCTGGAGCTGAACCTTGCACGGATTCGGCCGGACTGATCCTTGACCATCAAGGGGATGTCTGTGTGTCGGATTCGACCGGACTGATCCTTGAAGACCAAGGTGTGGTCACACAGAAGACCATCACCACCAACATTGCAGTGCAGGAGGAGGAGGCTGAGGAGGAGGAGGATGATGACAAGTTGGAAATTTGCAGCAGCAAGCCAGCTGAGAGAATCATGGCATGTCCTCGCTGTGATAGCTTGGACACCAAATTCTGTTACTACAACAACTACAACATCAACCAGCCTCGGCACTTCTGCAAGAACTGTCAGCGCTACTGGACTGCTGGAGGGACATTGCGGAATGTACCTGTGGGCGCAGGACGAAGGAAGAACAAACAGAATGGAGGAGGGATTCATGGACCACCCAGTCTTCTTCAGTCCTCAAGTGAGGGAGAAACTGTCATAGAACCTTCAGCAGCAGCTCATGCTCATGCTCATGCTCATGCTGCTCATGCTCATCATCATGTGTCCCAAGATTCCTCTTCGGTGCTACTGCAGCAGATTGAACTTAGTGATGGCACACAAGAGCAGACTAGCAGTAGCCACTGCTGTAAATCAGCTTCTCCACTCAAGATCTCACAGCCAAAGCAGCACCACCACCACCTTGGGGGTCTGATGCAGCAGCTGGAAAATTCCAGCTCTCAATTGCTTCTGAGTCCAGGAGGCAGTACCGACAGTTGCATCACCATCAACAACAACCACCAAAGCTCACCATTCTCCTTGAGCATGTCAGTTGGTGGTGGCTCAGCAGAAGCAGTTGCTTCTCTCCATCCCTTTGCAGCAGCTACAAGTATGATGCAGAGCACGGATTCCCCCACCAGACTGGGGCAGAAGCAGATAATCAAAGCACCACCACCACCATCCTCATCATCATTGGCCGCTGCTGCCAATGGCTCAGCAGCATTTGGTGCAAGTTGGATTCTAAGCAACGAGAATGAGACAGGAGGATATCCAAACAAAGATGTTGATGTCAGGGGCAACAGCAACAGCACTCTCACAGAACCTCTACCAATGCAGCATACCAGCACTTCTTTCACAGGACCTCTGCTGCCGATGCATGTGAGCACTTCTTTCACAGGACCACCACCGATGCATATGGTTGTGAAGGATGGGCATGTGTTTCAGCATCTGCATTCTTCAGCAGTGTATCATCATCAGCAGCAGCAATCCATGATGCCGCCAACATCGATGGGAGACTTGGGTGCAGGATGGACGAGCAATGGCACGCCTTTCAGCTTCTTCAGTGGCACTTGGCCACCTCCTTATGGGCATAATAACAATGGGTGGAACAATGGAGGTGCAGCAGGTCCTGTGCCATCATCTACCACCATGTTTGGGAGTGCTACTACTACTATGGCTACTACAGCAGGCACTGGGAGCTTGGGCTACTATGCTCCTTCAGCTCAGAAGTTTGCACCTTGGTGTCCAGCTCCTCCCGGAACAACAGCAACAACACTGCAGGCAGCAGGTGGTCATGCTCATTGGGCACTGGCAGCAGCAGCAGCAGCAGCAGCAGCTCCTGGAATTCTTGGGACACATGGAGCTTCTTCGGGAGTTGTTCTTTCGGACATGAAAGGAGCTTTGGATCACTCTGATGATAATGCAGCTGCTGCTGCATTCAAAGCTTGTGGAGCTACTACTACATCAGTTTCTGGAACTTCTGCTGGAGTTGTCCCCTGGAGTGCACAGGGATGGAGATTGAAGACATCATCTGGACCAATTGGAGGAGGAGGCATTGCTGGAGGTAAGCGAGCTTCTCCTGAGGGTGGAAAAGTCGAGGACATGTGGGGATCTTCGAAGTTGATGCGAGTTGTTGACTACAACAACAATTGCAATACATGGAATAACAACACAGTGGGAATCAAGAGCAATCCAGAGGTTATCAACAACAACACAGGCAACTTGTTCAAAGCTTTTCAACCAAGGATGGAAATTCAAGCTGGTGCTGGCACTGGCAGTAGCAAACGCTTCTACAATCCAACACAGATGTTTGTCAACTCCCTGCAGTTTCAGGAGACAACTACTACTTGAAAGGGTTGCAGTTGCATAAGGAAGCATATGTGTGCTGCTACATAAATAAATATATATATACATTAGCGTATAGCTTTTGAGGCATTATAATCTTTTTTGTGTACTACCTACATTCAATTGGGTGCTTTTGGAGACTTATAGCTTTTGTAGCAGCAAAGACTCTTTAATTAAATTTGCTAATTTATGTGTTCTGTAACCTTATGAGATATAAGCATCCATTGCTCATATGGTGGTGTGTGTATTAGATTTGATATAAGCTACTGTGGTACTCCAGATGACGGTGATCAATTGATGACATGTTTTAGATTATCTGCTCTGGAAGTGGCTTGGGAAATGTGTGTTATCTAGGAAAAGGCTTCTTTTCTGTTGGGGAGTTGGGCCTTTCTGTTTTACCAACAGTACAATAAAATTTTCAGTGTGTTCAAGAATAGCAGGCTCTTGTTTGGACCAGACTCATTGTCCTTTGGAGAGAAGACACAAGCAGCTCTTGTTTGAACCAGACAATGCAAAGTTTTCAAGGAAATGATGCTGCTGTGAAGTGGAATTCAATCTCTTTGCATACATCTTTAGCAAGAACTAGTTATAGATTTGCATACAGACTCAAGGAATCCATCTTCAATTTTTTGGCTCATCCAGACTCATCTTTGTCAGATCAATGTACCCATGGTTATGGATAAACCGAAATCAATGTCGAATATGCCTGTGTTATGTGTTGACCAAAATCAATGTTGTAAAGCAGATAAGTAGATCAGGAAACTGAACTCTTTGTTGTGCAAGCTCAAAGCTCAATGTTACTCTTTGTTGTGCAAGCTCAAAGCTCAATGTTACTCTTTGTTGTGCAAGCTCAAAGCTCAATTTTACTCTCTTGTTGTGCAAGCTCCAAGCTCTATGTTACTCTTTGTTGTGCAAGCTCCAAGCTCAATTTTACTCTCTTGTTGTGCAAGCTCCAAGCTCTATGTTACTCTTCCCTGTGCAATCAAGCTCTATGGTGCTCCTTTGTTGTGGAAGCTCTAAAGCAAAGCTCTATGGATCTATCCAAAGATTGCTGCAATGTAATTTTGTCAGTCAGATGGCAGCAGAACTTAGATCTGAAATAGAGTTCTCCATGAAGTGTGCAAGATAGGGGATCTAATTAAATCCCTCACAATCACATTAAATGCTCATATCAGCAATTTCATGTTGAGTTTTGCTCATTTTTTTCAAGACTTCATAGATAATAGTAAAGACAAGGTGACCAAATCAATAAGCTACGAAATAAAGACTAGACAAGGTGTGACTTTAAGGAAAACTCTAATTATTTTGGATGTGATAAACATTTGTACTAGAGGTGTAAATAGAGAATGTCGGTGGACCTACTCTTAGACTTGAATTCTGGAATCTCAAGGTTTGCCTGAAACTCTCAGCTACTTTTAATTAACAAATCTGAGCTTAGAAAAACTGTAAGATTAGATGAAGTGTAAATTAGTCAAGTGATCCAAGCCCAGTATGGCTCAGAGATTTTGTGTGTGGGAAAATGGTTAACATGGAGCTAGCTGAGATGGCAAATTTTGTCATGTGCCACCATTTGCCTCCTCTGCCAAGAACTTGAAAAAAAAGCTGCAAAAAAGGTCCATTTGCTTCCATGGACTGTATAGTCTTGAAGATAAACTCCACCCACTTCTGGTGTATGTGTCAGAGACTAGGATAGATAGAGAGAGATAGAGAGAGAGAGAGATGGAGAAGACAGAGGGAAATATTTTGGAAACAAGAAAAGATCTGAAGCAAAGCATGTGAAGTGGGTTTTGTCTCTCACCCAGACTTCTCTCTCTCTCTCTCTCTCCCCCACTGCAATTCATGCCTTGCTAGGTAGGTAAGTAGGATGCAGTATCCCTACATGTGTAGATAGCTCATAGGTAGTGGGAGGGTTCATAGTCTGCACTGAATAAACCCTAAACCCTAAACCCTAAACCCTCCCCCAACAAAGCCAGGTAGATTTCAGTGTTGGGCCGGTTATCAAAACAGGAACAGACCCCCGCCCCCTCTCAAACGGTTATCAGGGAAGTCCTGAGTGCTGATAACCATGGGTTTCAAAAACAGTAGTCAGAGAACCGGCTCCGATATCTTAACCGGTTCTTTTACCGGTTCTTTCATGAGGATTGCAATATTTTCTTTGATGATGTTTCTAATAACCTGAACCGGTGGTTCTTTGGTTTGGCATTCTATTAAAAAAAAATAAAAATTCCCAGCTGACAGTTCTCTAAATTCTGAAATATCAAACAAAATTGGGACTGGTGGTTATCAGAAAAATCAAATACCCGGACACCATGGTTAGGTGTTCTTCACTTGGTGAGAAACCTACCTAGAAATCCCCACTGGGGTTAAATAAAGGAAGGCAGAATACAAAGCAGCCAAGCCAGACTTGGAGGGGGGGGGACAAGCAAAGCACACTGGAGGACCCATGGGAGTTAACTAGAGGTTAATTCCAAGACATCCATGAGACTAAAGGGTTGGGGATTCTTGGAAGACATCAGAAAACCCATGTGCTCAGTAGTGCTTTGTAGAGGTGCTTTGTAGAGGGGACCCTTAAACCCTAAATGTCAGAGAATGGAAAAAAATACACTGAAAAGCAGACCAAATTGGTTCGCCCCGATGTTTAAGGGTTAACAAGCATGGATGATGGGAGTCCACAGACCCCTTGGATGAAAAGATACATGCTATGACTCAGTTGTGGATGAATCTCATCTAACTTGATGTTGGGTTTCACCTTTGTAAACCTATCCTGTAAAAAATAGGTCATTTTTGGTAGGTACATAAATAGGTAGGCAAATAGGTGGTAATTTTGGTTTTTTCTTTAATTTATAAGGCTTAAATTTTTTGTTCCAAACGTACATTAAAATTAAATCAAATTCGATGGAAAAAATTCTTTTGAATCAATCACAACCCATCAAGATTTTAAAAATGTATTGAAATATTTTCATTGTCAATAAATACTTGAGCTCGATGAAAAGAGAACTAGCTTTAAATAAATATTACATAATCAAAAGTCATGCAAAATCATACAATGGATTTTTAATCACCAAGAGCCTTCATTCCCAACAGTTGGGTTGCGAAAAGCTTCATAATCCCACTTGGTTTGAAGCGCATAAGGTTCAGAGATTTTCACACCATCCTCGGTGATGTTTGCTATCTAAAACATCAAAATATTTTAAACCGAATCTTAAGATGTGCAAAAAAATAAAAATAAATAAATAAATAAATAAATTACTTGAAATATGTGGAGCTTGTTATTTTTACAAATGTGATTTTAACATGCTTAGGTGAATGACTTATAGAAGGACTATAATTGAAAGGGTTTTTACCTTAAAGGCTCCATACCTGGATTTTGTTGATGGCACTACGATCTCGGTAAAACAACACGAGCATGCACTTTTCAAGAAGCTTTGTTCCTTGCTCTAAAGTCATATCTTCATTCCATTCATTTCGGAAAATCGGTTGTGCTAAATGAATGCCAAATCCCGTTGTCACATAATCATCCACATAATGCAAACCTAACATTGTAACCTGCCAAATTACACTACAATATGTTTTAGCAACTTGAGGCTTTCATTATCCTTGGAAAAATGTTGGCATTTTTTTTTGCAAACTTTAATTTCCATCAAATTGCCAACATCAATTCTATCAAATAGGAAAAAAATATTTCTTAAACAACATAAATAAGGACATGTTTTTATTGTTTTACATGGGCTATGTTGCAAATCTAAAAATAAAAAATTTCTTTGAAATTCATTTTGCAACAATTGCTATATTTTATATTGTTAATTGAGGATTAGGTAAACATTCACAAAGCAAAAGCAATGGAGTTCAATGTTTTGTAAAACAATTGGCAATTGCTGTCGGTTTGGTGTTATTTTCAACACATACGTTGCCTAGATACTTTACACCATTTTTCACACCACCAAGCACGAGGGTGTTCCAAAATGGGTCCAACTTGTTGCGCTGGTTATACATGACACGATTGAGGTAGCTATGGATATCCGGGGGACCCAAAGTGTTACCATCATCAAACATTGCATTAGTTATTCTGCACAAAGAAGAGGTGGATCACTTTCATTCCCCATTAAAAAAAAAGAAAAGGAAAGAAAAATAATAAGTAAGATGATTGACAAATAACATACATATAAACATCCATCCTTGGTACATATTATTTATAAAGGGTACATGTTTTGCCTTATTTGGAACATATTTATTGGGTAATGATTTTATTATGAAAATTTATTTTTTGAATTTTTAACTATGCAAGCAAACGTTTGATCAATTTATCACACAATTCCAAAAAGGATGTTTATTGGTTTTGAGACTACATATGTTTGGAAATTTCAAATTGGTTTTTCATTGAAATTGTTATGCCTTCAACCTTCACCTATCTTTCTTTGGTTTCCATTCATTTGAATTTGGTAGTATAAGAATATTCCATGGAAAAGAAAGGGGAAAAAACCCATATACTTTGGTTTATGTTATTGAAATGTTTTAGAATATATGTACATGAGCCTATCAAGGATTTGCAAAATTGTTTGAAAGTCACTCATTTCTCCAGTTGCACCCACTAATGTATTTTGGCCTATGGGGCGTAAGCGCTCCACACTCTTGTATCTTGTGGTTGACCCATAAGATCCTATATCAATTTATACATTGCCACCCAATTCCCAAGTTTTTGCATGATTCATAACACTATATATATATGTTTGTTTGTTTGTAAATTTCTTGAAGTTGTTTCTAGATTAAACAAAAATGGAGTGTTTTTTTGGTCCAATTTTGGATGTGGGTACCAAAACCCTAAATTTTTTGTCAACAAACCAACCTGCTGTGTCAGCTGCAATCAGGACCCCATCCTTGTACTTGATTCCCAAGACTGAAGTGCCTGTCACATAAGGAGTCCTACCTCACCACCAGGGTTTTTTCTTTTCAATTTTGTGATATTGAAAATTTAGCAAAATTTTAGAAATTTTAGTTTGAATTTTCACTAAGAAAAAAAGTTCCAAAAATTTCCCAATTTTTTTGTGGAAAGCCCGCAAAATTTGTCAAAAGAAAAAGATTGCTCGCCACACACAACATTTATCTTCAAAGAATTTTGAATTTCCAAAGTATGTATAAAAAAGTATTAAACCAAAACTTTGCTTACACTATATACTCAATCAAAGACATATATACATGATCAAACAACACTTCAAAGAAGTAGATTTGGAGTTGTTTTCTGATGTGAATTTAGAATCAATGTTATAATAATTCCTCGGGTTGATTGAATATACAAACTTTTGTTGTTTTCTCAGTTTTTATTTATTTGATAAATTGGAACATATTTTAACTTAGGAGAACTTAACCTTATATCAAATTGTTGTCTTGAGGTAAAATATTAAAAAACTCATATTATTTCTCTATGATGAATCTTGCATAAGGAATAGAAATTGCTTACTGGGTATGTGTGATGGGAATGGAAGGCATAATAAGTGAGAAGACATGGGGACTTGATCCCATTAGTTTTGCTTCATCCCTTCTTCCTCCCACCTCATTTCAATGTTTCTTTTCCAAACAAAATGTATTAATGACTTACACAAATTGTGATGTTTATAACACAAATATTTGGGCTAAGAATGAATGCTCATTTACTTGGGGCAAATTGCAAGGTCCAAGAACATTAATATTTTTCTAATTTTAAAGGAATTTCAAACTTTTAACAACCTTTTGTTGATTTTAGAGCCAAATTATTTTATAAAGCTTCTTTCTTATGAGGTAGAAAAATCTATACTTGATTGGAGAGAGTTTTAGGTTTTAAGTACATGGAAGGCAAGTTAGTTACAAGCTCCATGGGAGATGAATGTAGTTGGATCTACATATAGATATTAAGGATGGATGATACTTATTTGCTAGTTGGTAAGCAATTTATTTGATTGATAAGCACATTATTTGATTTATTTATTTGGTCAATGTCTTGAATTTGTTGCAGTTTAGGGATCTATTGTAATTAAATTCTAGGGTTTGGGAACTTCATAAGCTTTGATATGCAAATGTTTTCATGGTGGGGCTTTGCAACACAACAATCTACTGTGATGCAAAGGATTTGTGTGAAGAAAAGCTCCAAAGTCCCACACTCAAGGAATTTTATCTTCTGAAATCACCATATTTGGACAATAGGTTCCAGCCACAGTAGGTGGACGAGCCATCATCCACAAGAGAACTTAGCCAAATTTGGCTATAGGTTTGAGAAAAAAGTAGAAATGTTTTGGAACCCTGCTATATTTTGGCAACATGCTTAAACTTATCTGGCGGTTTCAAAAAAATCCTTTGAATGAATTGCAGGCATTTTCTTTTGTTGCCAAGTGATGAAAACTCACCACAAAAAAAAAATGTTGGTCCAGAGGGTCATCAAAATATAGCAAGATTCTCAAAATTTTCTACTTTTCTTTCTGACCTGCAATCAAATTTGGCTAATTCTTCCTATTGTGGATGATCACCAGTGTCACTACGATCACAAAATTTGAGGGAAAAAAAACCTTAACATACATGACTTTGCAAGCTGCAATTGTTGACACAATTTTGTGTTGGGGAGCATCATTTTTCACTAGATTTGACTAAAGAGTTTGAAAGGCCACAAACTAAATGACATTTACAGTGAATTAAGAAACTAAATGACATTTACAGTGAATTAAGAAACAAAATGTGTGGAAATTCCATTCTCAACCTTATCAATCCTAACAGAACTCGCATTTCTGGAACTCGGTAATTTTTTAATGCCTGAGCTTGTTGGGTTCTCAACAGTTTGAATACCTGCTGCACCCATAGCATACTACTGATGAAATTAAATCCATGCCCAACATTGGTATACACACTGAAGAGAATGGACTTTAAGGCATCAATTTTCAAATTATCCTCTTTATTTTGAAGAACGCACAAGATTATCAATCCTTTTAGATATTTCCCAACATGATCTAAACGCCAATTGCAAAACCAGTAATTGCCTAGTAGCTATAAATGATCAATAGCACATCTCCTGTTTCCAGAATTGAAGGCAAGAAAAGGTTATAACAACAATGATCGAATGTCTGAAATAGGTACCAGCTTTTTGGACTCTTCGCCCCACTGTTGGCTTAGCTGAAGGCCTTTAAACTTGTCAAGAGGGAAGTCAAGCAAACTCCAAATCCTGACTTCTGCATCAACTCACAACTCTTTAAAAGGGCATGGTAATAATCTTCCTTCAAAGAGGAGAAGAAAGGAAAAAGGAACATATACCGATAATAACATGTTACACAGAATTTAAAAGATCTGTGCTGAGCAAAATAATATCCTCCACGTCCTCCTTTGCAATGCAAAGGCACAGATTCATAGAGATCTGTACTGTGCTGAATCATATCCTCAATTTCCTCCTTTGCAAAGCAAAAGCATGGATTCATGGTGAGAAGGGTGCATTCCCTAAATTACTGAGTGTATTGAAGATGACTCCCTTTCATCTCCAGGTAATAGAGATCCGCCATGATTTCATGGAGATGCTACCACTGATACAACTGATATTGCTCCTTATATCACTCTTGATGCAACTTTATATCTGCTCTATCCTGTAGAAAGGTCTGATGAACTGTGGTCTCGAGTATTGAGGTCTTACCTGATGACTTGCAGAAGAGGATCTTGCTGGAAAGAAAGGGAAAGGTCTAAAAGATGCAGAGTACCTGTTGCAGATCAGGGTGGAAAAATGTTACAATTTCCAGGCCAGGCTTGCACCAGTCATAGAATTTGAGCACCATCCTGCAGGTGCAAACATGCAAAACTTATGTGTGCATTCTTTCTAACAAGCATGCAGTGCATGCAGTACCTTCCTTCCCATAACCATCTGTTGCATGTTCTCCAAGCACAGCAGTTAAGAAACAACATCATGTGTCAGCACCATGTTGAACACTTGCTGGGCATCCTTTGCTCCCACATTTGGCATACATATCAACAATGCTATACTAGCAAGAGCATCAGAATTGTAACATCTGTGCATAACCTGCTGCTGATGAACACACCTGCCTTCTTCAAGCACATGCATTTGGCAAACCCATGAAGGTGAAGGTCTTTGCATCTGTTGACACAAGTGCAAATTCTTTCTGCACTTGCCCCATGCATTCCAAATGTCTCAAAACTCATGGTACTCCAATCAAACAGGCGGAACACAGACATTCCTGTTGCACACTCCCCAAGCATCCCCTAAACTAACTCCCCCCATTTGGCAAAATGTCAACTCACAACTGCTTTCAATAACCTGTTCATGTTCAAGTGCAGCAGTGCTGACACATGTATTCAGAACCCCCACAAACGTGATGTGGTTTTGCTCCATGCCTTTCCATTCACACCCATCAAAACAAAGCTAAGGCCATCTTCTGCCCATGGCCACATTCCACATCTCCTGAATCTGGAAATGTGACTGTACAAGTTTTTTACACACAAATTTCAACTCATGCCCCTCCTTTATCTTTGGTAACAGGAATTTGCCAAGATCTTCCTGGCCTCCTTGCCTTCAAAATACCTTGGCAAACCAAAATTGCTAAATAAAAATCAGAGCCCTGTGGCAAAAATAGTTTATCCTACCTACTCATTTTCTTGGAGACAATTGATTGTGTGATCCCTTTGCAGTTCAGATTCAGAAAAAAGTTAGCAAGGATATAAGGGAAAATGAGCCTCCAGGTAAGTCTTGATCATGGTTTACGAAGACTGGTTGCAGCACCCACAATAACTGCAACAATAACGCCAAACCCTGCTCCAAGTGCTGCAGCTGTGGTTGCACCTGCAAACTTACCTTGTCCATGCCTGCCAGACATCAGTGTTGCATGTGCCAACTCCTTTGCAGTTTCAAGAGCCAAATTTTGCCGTGCAAACTCTTCTGTGGCAACTTCCTCCTGCTGCAACAACATACTGTGCACCAGTGCCTGCAAGTTTTGAACACCTTCAGGGCCTAGAACCACTTCCCTTTTTCGGAAAGGACGCTGCACTAAGTTGAAAGGGCCAGAAAGAATATGGTGTGCCTGTTGTCCCCAATCCCTGTGTTCATCCTGTATATCCTTAGCCAATGGATTGGCTATTCCATGTATCATAAGTGGACAAGAGTTTATAACTGATGTCAAGCCTGGAGGAACCTTGTATGTGTCCATCACTGCAAGAGTGGCTGCATGACGCCTATCTGCACTAACTGCAAATTTATTGGTGATAGCCAGGATGAAGGGAATCCCAGCTGCAATCACCTCATCCACGAGGAGAGCAAGTGCAGGCCGGGTTGAGGAATGCATCAGAGGAATTTTATGTGCAAGATTGTGGACCAAAATTACAAGGTCAAGCTTCTTAGAATTAGGCCCAACTTTCACTGCCAGCTCCTGTTTCAGCTGCTCTGCCTCCCAAGGCAAATCTTGCAGATTGACCCCTGGAGCATCAACATAACTGACCCCACCCACCACCCCCTCCCGCCAATCCATGTCAGGCAGGACACCCCCATTGCTGTTGCTTATGGTGGTACCTCCTGTTCCCAACAGAGCAAAGTATAATGAAGTCTTGCCTGCTCCTTCAAATCCAAGTAATCTGACTCTCCGCACTCTCACTGCAACTTTCCTTGTATCTGTCACGAAATCTGTGCTGCATGAAACAATCACCTCCCCCAAGCCCTGCACAGCACAGGTTCCAGCTCCTGCATCATCCTCACAGATACTAACCAAGCTGTCACTGCCTCCATCTGGTATGGTTACCTGAGCTGCATTTCTTGAGTCAGATGTTGACTGCTGAAGGGGTGCTCCTATACGGATGCACATTCTCTGTAATTTTGGCTTCACATGTGGCTCTGAAACTGGCAGGGCAGGAAAAGATTCCACAGATGTTGAACACCATCGGCCATTGACCTGAGCACGCACCAATGTGCAAAGATGCAGCCCATAGCCCAGTATATCCACCTTCAGTGGTTGGCAACCCTTCTTCTCTCCTAGCAAACCTGTCCAGCCTAGGGGTGCCATAGCTGTTGCCATCCTGATTCTTATGGGGTCTGAAATTCTCCCTACCTCAGCCACTTGTGCTCCAAGAGCACCAAACCACTGTCTCAAATGTGGAAAATACTCTGCACCATTGACAGTTAAAGGTGCATCAATAGCCATACAAGTATTGAAAATGTTTTGAAACCGAGAGCGATATGATCTCATTGAATGTGACTGGAAGCGATCCCGTAACTCCAAAAGAACTGATTGCATAGATGTCAATTGTGTATATTCTGATGCAGAAAGTGCTTCTACGGAAGTCTTCTCCAACAGATAAAGCTGGCCAAATGGTACATAGGAAGGCAATGATGGCACTCTATTACGCCAGTCTGCAGGCCTAACAGGGCTCTGCTCCCTCTTCCCACTGGTTATAGGCTTCAAATCTTGTGCTGCTAGATTGCTTTCAGAGGAAACTGATGCCAAAGCAACCCTGTCAGTGGCCTCTTTTATCTCAAGAGGTTGCACTGGAGTGACATCACCTTCACTGTTGGTCCCAGCAACCTGTCTTCCTGTCTCTGCCTCTTCACCTCTACTCTTAAACCACTGTACTGACTTCTGCACACTTGCAAGTGGTACAAGTCTTGGAATTCTCCAGAAGGGACTAGGAACAGGACCAATACCCAAGGCCATCTGGTCACCATTTCTGTTCTTCAATGCCAAGTTGCCATTTGTATCCACTTGTTCCTCCATGGTCTGCAGACCAATGAAGTCAACAGCCTGGGAGCGGTAATGTCGAAAGTAAGCAGGTGACAATATGCGAGGTATAATGTCTTCAGGAATGCAATATGTCCGGAAATGTTGCTGCCATCCTTTCCTGTGAACATAATCTCGCAATGCTGCATTTCCAACTGGAGGCTGAGAAAAGGTGATGCATTTCACCCGAACTCTATTTCCAGGTCTAGATACTGATGATGCTGCAGCAGCTCTTAAAATAGCTATGGTTGCAAGTACTGCAACTGCTCCTCCAAGCGAGTGACCACAGAGGACTAATTTGCAGTCCTTCTTCTGGGCCAGTCGATACAGCTCAGTGGCTGGTATGCCCTTTGCTCGTGCAAGGAATCCCCGATGAGCTGCAGGCTTTCCCTTCCTTTTTCGCCTCAAGTCAGCATTTGATCCCAGCCCCTTTCTTGGCCCAGAAATCACATGCTCCTCTTCCTCTGCAATTTTGTGTGCCTCATCTTCATCTCCAAACAGGGGTCCTTGCAAGAAGTTTGCATCAGCTATGAGATCCTTGTATTGCTTGGTTCCAATGAAAGACACAAACAATGTGTTCCCTGCCTCAGCAAGCACATACCTGTGTGTCACATGCTCCAGTGATGTTTGGATGCAATCCACAGGGACCAACTGCCCACCAAAATCAGCTTTGAACTTGTTCACTGCACGCAGAACCTCAGACTCTGGTTTCTTGTACACGCACTCTGACAGCACCATGGCACCCAGCAGATCCTGCAAGTCTCCCACATTCTCTGCCTTCACAGCTGAGCACACTGCTTGCAACTTCCGGTTGTAATCCTTCTCCAAACTTTGTTTCCGTTCTTTCACTCCTTGCCATGGCCACTTCCACTTCACTGGCCATGCTGACCATGGCCTGCTGCTCCCTATGCTCAGCTGCCTCTGTTGTTCCTCAAATTGTCGCTGCAGCCACGCCATCCAATGGGGTATCTGCATCATAGTTGCTCATTTCTCAAGCTCTTCTCTCCTGCTGCTGTCCCTCTCTTGGCCCCTCTTCCTTGCTCTTGCCATGTGTGTTTATATGTGCATGCCCTACTCTGCCCCTCACGGATGAGTGAATGGTGTGCACATTCTGTAGGCCAAGCAGTGAAGAAACCTTGGCTTGAGTGAGACGAAGCAAGGATTCTTTGCGCTTCACAGCAGTCATCTAAAGTTTGGAAACAATTCCAAAACCTTAAGAAAAGAAACCAGCAACCACAATGCTGCCCTTGGGGACGTTCCAAAAGTGTCTACCTTCAAAATGGCAGCAGACAGTTCACACTTGGTTGCAAGATTTCCAGAGTTCTTCTTCACTTCTCTTTGTAATCCAGAACAGGGATGGCAGCCTGGTATCTCTGTCAACAAGAGACATAATATTTTGTGAATGATCTTGACCTACACCATGGCTAATAATACATGATCCAGTTACAAACATCCTTGAAAAATCCTTTGTAAGCATGAAAGAGCAGTTGCAACCATGACTATACCATCTACAGAATAGAAATTCCTCCAATTTTTTTATAAAGAAAACACAGGCCGTGCTCACCTGCTACGATTGAGGAGCGGAGAGAACTCAATAGCTTCGAGGAGATGCTCGACGTGAAAGACGCAGAGCAGATGATTGCAGCAAAATTGCCGCACTGTCCGTCGTCATGATTATTCCCACTCCACTGCCGCATGAAATCACACTCTCAGAACTACTTCCAAAACCGATAGAGCCCAAAAAAAAAGCTCCAATAGTTTTTTTCACAACTCGCTAACAAGACGACGGACTCTTCGTGCTCTACAGGCTTGGCTTCGATTACAACTATCTCTTAAAAGCATGCTTTCCAGATACATCCAAAACCGATTACCAAATGGACGAGATAACCGATCTTCTCTTAAGCTTTCCAGATGCATCCAACACCGATTACCAAATTGAAAAGATAAACGATCTTCTCTTAAGCTTTCCAAGTGGATCCAACACCGATTACCAAATGGACAAGAAATCGTTCTTCTAAGGTTAAGAAACAGAATAAAAAACCACACAGGAAGAAAGACAAAAACAATAATCCTAATCATAAATCAAACTATGTATAGTTGCTGCTTGAGAAACGCCAGTCATTCATTACCTTGCTGAGGTCTTGTTGGTGCTCGAATTTGGCTGTCGCGCTCGTTCTCTTTTACCGCTTGCCTAGTACACGCGGTTGCCTCTTCAATGTGCAGGCAAAAGGGCTCAAGATGGAAATAGCTCGCTATCTACTGCACAGGTACTCAAAATGCTGATGATACATCTCCTCTCCGAGTTCGGTCCGTTCCGATTTGCGGTTTGCTTTCTCACTCCCGAACCTCCTGACGCTGCTGCCATTGCCACGACACCTGCGCGCGAATGCGATGCTATGCACGGCCACGAGCGTTCTTGGGGTTCACGCTACCATTGCGTGCTGTGGTTGTCGTAACGTGTGAATTAGGTCAAGTCGGCCGGTTATTGAGAATCGACCCGGTTGTCATCCCGGGTCCGGATATGGGATACACATGCAAGCCGGTTCCGGTTATTTTTCAAGCCCGGGTAAAAACCCTACCCAGCCCAGTATTTTGAATTTATGAAAACCCCCTTAATTACTTTGACAAGAAGAGTATTTCTTCTAACGGAAAGAACAGGTGTGGGATGAAAGGGAGTAAGGTGAAAGCTCCATGGATGAAGAGCTGATGAAAAGTGTGTAGAGTAAGTAGAAGATGATAGGGGAGTGCTTAGTTGATGGGTCATGTTCTTGTTGCGTGGATATGAGTGTGTGGAGTTGTCTATTGGAGATTAATTTTTTCAGAAAATTTGTGATGTGCATTTGTGCAATTGAAGTCAAGATGGTGAAGGAGATGTTATTTGTTTTGTATCCTTGATGGTTTTTTTTATGATGGTGGACTCAATGAAGATGCTTTGATGGCTAATTTTGAGGAGAGGTTGTGGAAGGAGAGCATAAGAAGACGGGTTTTTTGCAAGCTAAGTAGCTTCTTTACTTTCGTTCTATCGTGTGGTTGATTTTGGGACATTACTTGTGTTAGTTTCTTTGTGAAAGTTTGGTGGTTGGTTGGTTAGCAAGAATGTCCACAATCACATATTTCGTATTTTCTCATTCCAATATTTGTTCCATTGCATACTAGATTTAGAGAATAATAATTTGTTCATCTCAAAAACATGAATTAAAATGCATAGAGATGGTGGATATGATGAAAGGGGGAATTTGGTTGATTTGAAGAAATCATCAGGATGGGATGTGCGACTTTGTGAAGTTCTAAGAACTTGCATTTGGGGAATTGAGACTCAAATTGTTGAGAACTTTGAAGATATGGTGTATGCATATCTAAAGGGTGGGAAAGTTGAGAATAACCTATATGGGGTGCTTGCATTCACTATATTCTTGTTAAAATGCATAAATGAATCGAATATGTGGGAGAGAACGGTAGGTGGTTAAGGTGTGAAAATTGATATTAAGTGAGACCATGATAGCTTATAAAGAATAGTTTGAAAAGATTTGATCCACCAAATCTATGTTTATTTTCATGTTTAGGAAGATGGTTTAGATTGATGGTTTGGAATCATCATTTAGTTTCAAATAATGTATGTCGTAGATAATGTGTAATAGGATTAGGTCATTAGGGTAATCATAAACACAAAGGTTTTTAGGTTTTTTTTTTTTTGTTACATAGGGAACACAATATAACACTACCCCAAATGAATCAATTAGTGTTCAAAGATTTTCAAAAACTTCAAACAACAAATTACTCAAATCATACAAACCTAACAAATTGTTTAAACACTTAATTACTTATTCAATATAATATAATCTATAGGTCATTAGATATTAAAATGCTTTGATTTCACTCTCATTGAACCCAACTTGTCATTTTGTGGCAGTTTCATTGGTAATAATTTGTACCCCAACACTCATGTATTTGTTTCCCACAAAATCAAACAAGAACATATCTCTTAACATATATCCAATAATTCATGTACTAATGGACAATCCCATGATTTCATATACACCCCACAGCATGATTCTCCCCACACAACTCATGCATTCCCCACATAAGTAAATTGAAAACAAGGCTTTTCATAGTTTGACCCAAAAAGTTTGACAAAAACAAAATAACATTCTAGGTAACTCATCAACAAAACTCTTGTAATAAACCTCACTTGTTTTAGAATAAAACCTCATTTTGAATCTCCTAGCTAGATGGGTATTTGCTTCCCGACAACAAATTCAACCCTAACAACAAAATTACAGAAACACCCAACATTTCACAAATGACCTACCATTTGATCGCTCTTGAAACCCCTAGGACTTTGCATCACATCCCTAATCATTAACCTTTAAAATTAATTTAAAACTTGCATTCCCTCTATTAAAACACATGGTGCAATAGAAATTGCATAGCCTTGCAAAGGAGTAAGGTTCTTCATGGAGGAACATTCCTCCCCATCTGTAGAACATCAAATCCTAGCTCACAATCACACACAAACAAGTAATCTCCCACATTTTATTGAACAACCAAAAAATTGAAGGTACTTAGCTTTACAACCATCTTCAAATTGCAACCTTTTATTTTGACTCAAATTCTTCTTCCTTAATTGATGTTCACCAAAACAACAACACAACCACAACAACATCACATAAAATTCATTCAAAGGAGAACAAAAGATATAGTGAATACTATCAAAAAATAAAAAATGTCATGTTCCATAACATATAGGAAACAAAAACAAAGGAAAAACAACTATCTGCATCTTCCTTTCCCATATCCATCAACTGCCAAAAAATTTGCCATGTTTTGTTTTCGAAGGTTGATGGTACTATTCCATCAAGTCAAGGTTTCATTCGTTCATTTTTCATCACACTCTATGTATATCCTTAGGGGGGTGACCACTACAATTCACCTAGGTTGGTCATTCTTTTAATTTTCATCCTTTTTTAATCTATTTTTTTCCATTCATATAGATGTTTACTTTTTCCTCAATACTTAAAAATCTAAACCTTAAATTGTTAATTTTCATGCAATTGCATTTAGTCATTCCTTCTTAGTTTTCAATGATGGCTTTCGGTGATGACTTTTGTTAATGAATTGGGACAAATTCTTTCGAAGGATTTTGCTTCAATTTTATAGCTTGAAAAATTCCTAAACTTAGTTGTGCATCAATTTTGTGGCAATTTGTCATTTGGTTATATATACATGTATACTTTCATAAAAAAACACACATGTATATATTGTGGCAATGGGCAAAGATTGTTTTAATTGGGTTTTTAGTTCAACATTTATGATCAATAACAAGAGTAGATTTTTGTAGTGTTAAGATTTTTATTTTGTTTTGTTAACATTGATCAATTTAAATGATATTGTGATAAAAATGAAGTTGAAAGAAAGATTGTCGTCACTTAAGACCTAATGGATGTTGATGAAAAAGGATGAGGAAGTTAAAAGGAAAAAATGACAAGTAATTTAATGGTTGAAGACTATTTTTAATGGAGTTTTCTTTGTTTTATTATTTAGGTGTGGCTTTTGTTTTGGAATTCTTGAAGAATTTTGGCTTTAATGGGTTTGGTGGAGAAGTCAAGTAAAACATTCTAATGAAAATGAAGCATTGGGGATGATGAAAAAGGACAAACTATAGTTTAAAATGTGTGTAACAATTTTGGAAATGGAGGCATTTTTGGGTTTTTCTTAGTATTAATAGTGATTATCTAAAAAAAAATGCCCCTAGTTTGAATGCTAAAATTAAGCATGCCGTGACTCTTTCACTTTTATTACATATTGGAGTTTAGATATTGCTAAGTGGTCAATTTGCGCCCAAAACCCAACCAATGTAAAAAATGAATAAAGTAGCAAGTTTGGTGTGGAGATGAAAAAATTCAATAGGGTGTTTATGAACTTATTTGAATAGGCATCAATTCCTCAAACTTGGCATGTTGGGGATATGGGGAGGAGATTTTACAAATGTGTAGATGGGAAGTGAGACCCAAAGTTAGGAACTTTAAGAAATGATCTTTTTCACCATTTTTGTGCCTAAAGAAAAAAAGGCATTCTATAAGGTCAAAGTATGGTTAGGGTACCAAAAAGGACCATCTCCTTAAAACATGTTGTAACTTAATGGCACATTCATATTGAAAGTTTGATTTTTTTCATGGATAGATACAATAATAAGGTACTATTTCATGCATAACATGTCATATTTGAACAAGCTTTTAGGTTTTTACCAAGTCCCGAAAAAAATTCCATGATTTTGTTTCTAGAAAAAAAAAGGTTCAAGGACTTATAAGGAATGTTTAAACAAATTTTTTTGGCCCAAGATTCTTATCACAAACACCTTAAGTATTAATGTACAAAAAAATGTATGAGTGGTATAAAAACCAAGTGCCCTTTTACAATGTAAAAAATTTCAAAAAGTGGAATTTCTAGGAATTTTGGGCCATTGATATAACATAGTGCACATTGGATAAATTTTACTATTCTTACTTTCATAAGTGAAACCAATAGATATTCTAGATGCATATATAAAATTTGGAACAAAATTATTTCATTTGACATGAAAAAAAAAGGAGCAATCTAAGACACGTTGTAGGACAAGTGAAAAAAAAGGTGAATTTGAATCTTTAAGAGTGAGTCTTTAGTGTTCTTAAAAGGATACCCCGAACATGTTTTGACCCTATAATGGTTATGAGTGCCTAAGCCTTTATTGTCTAAATATTTTAAGTGGGTTTGTTGGGACATTCAAGGTTGTGGGAAAACATGTTGTCAAATTGATGCCAAAATAAAACAATGATAACTCAAGAAAGGCAATTTGAAGGGATTTGATCCACCTAAACTTGCAAAATTAACATGTTTTCTTGCTAATTTAGACTTTTTGATTAGGGTGGAATAACCTAAGTTGTTGTTGACCATTTATTTTAGGAAACAAATGTGTATCAAACAATGATTTGTGATTGAAATTGTTATTATCAAAGTGAGGTAATGTGTGAAAGCATTTTGTTAGCAAAATTTAGGTGTTGTACAAGTGTGATTCAATATTAGAAGGTCAAAATTGAAGTTTACATATCCTTTTAATTTTTGTTACATAATTGTTTCTTTTACTAGTGTTTTAAAAATAAGGTTCAAATTTAGTAAAGGAAATTCAAGTGGTGCAATAAACAAATGGGCATATTAGTAATGAATGATTAGTGCAAGGTGTGAGCATTGTACACAACATTAGTATAAAGGCATGTTGTGAATGTACAAGCCTCGGTGCACAAACATTTAGAATGGTTGCCTTCAATGTTCACCATCTTTATTCAAAACTTTATTGGGTTTATTTAAAGTATACTTAAAGAATCACTTTTGCGATATTGATCAAACATAGTTTTTTCATCAAAATCACCTTCAAAAGCTTTGTAGGAGACACTTTGTAAATGGAATGAAATTAATAATAATGCTAAAAGTTTTTTTATTTAACCAACCTAGACATTATATTGGATGGTTCTATAACAAGTTCTTATGCAAAATCACCCCTTATACATATTAGGTAGTTTCTAAGTAAAAATTTGATAATTTGATTAACTAGCCATTCTAGCAAATTAATTTTGAAAATTTTGAAAATTTTGAGTACTTGATATTTTATGTGTAAGTCAATTGTTTTAATTTGTAATTAATTGGCCCTTTGGATATTGAAAAAAATCAATAACCAACAAACACTAATACCTAAGAAAAATTATAAGGTAAAAATCATTTTTTGGGTTCTTACTAGGTTTGAAGGCCTAGCCAAGGCTATAATCAAGGGCTAGGAACGAGAACTAAGGAATAGCTTGAAGTTGATGGATTAGTATTATTGTATTTATTTGGTATCACAAAAGTCTTGTGTTCAAATTTGATGTTTGTTATTAAAGTTTTGAGTTCAAACTTGTTGGTGAGCAATTGAAAGTTCTAATGTATCTTTTCTTGGGTTTGATTTTAGGGTATTGACAAGTTAATAATTTGTTGGTTAGATTGGTTCTTTTGTTCCAAAAAGGAAATTTTCAAAAAGAGCCAAAAAAATTCTTTAAGTCTTGTAATATTTTTCACAATTTAGGAAATTTATAAAAGTGGGGTTTTTTTTTTCTAATCGATTTGAAATCTTCCATGAATAGAAATTTCACTTTTTATTTTGAAAATATATTGTATTCTACCACAAAAGGCAATTGAAAATGCATGGAATTAATTTTTTACATGTGCATGTGTTTTGGCCATGAAAGAGAGAATGTGTTTTTTTGGGTAATAATTTTAATTTGTTTCACATCCCTAAAGTTGGGCACATATATTATATTTTTGATTATTTTTTGTTTTTGGGTTTGTTTAGAGGAAAATTTTCAAGGTTTCTTTCTTAAAAAATTTGTGATGTAGTCAAATTAATGATCATTGACAAAAAAATTTAGCCAAATATGACTATATAGATTATATACAAAAGTGAAAAATTTTAAGATTAAATTTTATTTAGCTACCTACTAGAGCTATTGCAAAAAAATGGTGATTTTCCACCCAAAAAAGTCAAAATCAAAATATGATGACTTATGGCTAGTTCTTTCACAAAAATCCTTTGCATGTGTTGAAATCATATTTTTCAAGTTGAAATTTTTTGGCTAAAACAAAAAACTAAAATTCATTGTATGACAAAATTGTGTTTGGAGCAACTTATTCAAATGGAATTGGAAATTTATTTAAACATTCTAAGTTGTCAATAGGCATGAATATATTTTGAGCACAAATCTAACTCAAGGTTCAAAGCCCAAATTAATAAACTTGTTAGGTAGTTTGTTTTTCGTAATATGTTTTAACAGAAATCAAATTCAAAGTCTAATGAACTAATTAGTAACACTAAATTGTTTGTTTGTTATAACGAATTTTCAATTCAAATCCAATTCAATATGTGGTGTTCATTTTGGCATTATATTTTTAAATCACAACTTGACATCAAGTTATGGCACGTATTACGCAAAGTTATGATGCACCCCTAGGTTTGTCAAGTGGAAGTCTATTGATTATGAAACCTATTGATTTAAAAACCTATCGATTATGAAGTTTTGAAGTGGAATGCAAACTAAGGCACACATTCCTTATTTCCCAAAAGAGAAATCGGGGGTGAAATTTTTAAATGGGCTTATAACTCCTACATATAAGTTTTGATTGAGGAGCTCTTCAAAACAAAGTTGTATCCCTTAAAGAAATCTTTCCAAAGTTATATCACATGCTCAATTTGGAGATCATTTGACTTCATTTTTTTTGAGGTCTAATGATTAGGAATCAAGTTGCCAATTTGATGTGCATTCTTCTTTTGGTCAAAACTACTAGCTCACAGCTTCAAATGGAGAACGGGAACCCACATTTAATATTACATTTACGAAACCTTTCCCCTAATAATTTGGACCCAATTTACTACTGCACTTTTGTGCCAAAGATTCAATACATTATAGGACCTCAACTCCCAAAGTGGGAAAAACCATTGGGAGTGTTGGGACTCATTTTCTCACACTTGTGAAAGTGTGCTTGAATCCCAAAACACTTTCTTGCCCTACTTCCCTTCTCATGCCTTAGCCTTGGGTGTGAGTTCAAGGCTAGGTTTGTGATACCTCAAACATGTGTCATGAGCCATGATTTTTTATGTGAAAAAAATCACATTCTTTTGTAATGATCTAATTAATAGCCCTACAAGTTTAAATATACCTTAAAAAATCATCCTAACCTTTAATTGGAAGCATAAGGTTGTGTTATTTCTTTTTGTTTTCAAGTTTTATGGTTGTGGATTCAACATTAATTGTAACAATGCTCAAATATGTCAAAAATGTAATGGAATTACAAGATTTCATGGGTGGCAATCATGATGATTCATTTCCTCCATTTGGGTTGCTTCTTAATTATTGTAACCATGTGTGAAAATTATTCGAGGCTAAAGATTTGCATAATTAGAATTAATAATATATGATGGTGGTTTTTAAGGTGCAAAGTTGTAAACTTCATCTTTAAAGAGACAATGCCAATGTGTTGATGAAATGTTTGAAATGTAAAAGAAAGAAAAATGGGTAATTGCTTTGGTACCAAGTGGAAATCGACCTCATATGCAATAGATGTAAAAACATCATGGATGTGTCCCTATGCACCTTGCATTACCATGGGTGCATTGTAAGAAATAAATATCTAATACATCGATGGGGGCTGAATGCCCACATAATGAGAAAGGCTTGCTATTAAAGGACGGTGTTAACCAAATTGATGTTGGGATTCAAAATTTCAAAAGATTGTTGATTTTGATTTTTAAAAAATTTCATAATTAAAAAACCATTGGTTCCAATTCTTTGAAAAAAATTAAATAATTGAACCATTGGTTATTTCAAAATTTTTAAAGAAATTACAATTTTCATGAAAAAAATAATAATCAATGGTTTTTTTGGCAATTTTTTTATTTTTTCAATTTTTTTTGAAAACCATGGGATATACCAAAATTGGGGGTTTTTTTTTTGAAAACTACAATTATGAATCCCAAGATAGCAAGAGTCTATTCTTATTTTTTATAACCACCCAACATTGGTTTAGATTAACATGGATTACCATAGCAAATATTTTTTATTTACATGGAAAGAATGATTATTAATCTTATATGTAATTATGATTGATAAGCCATTTTTATAATATTTTTGACAATTTAAAAAGGTTCATGCAACATTTTTAAAATAAAAAATCATTTATGGGTTTGATTAATTTTTTTCCACCATATTGTTTTTGGAGTTCATAACTTGTTTAACATTAAAACTTAGTTTAAGCTCCTTTGATGCTTTGTATGATTGCATCTTTTTTAATCACATTTATCTAGTTTTAAAACTAATCATTTCCATAAAAATGGAATAAACATGCCATGATGTAGGTGTTCAATAACCTTAATCATAAACTTTTTTGATGTGCACCTTAATTATTGTTCAGAAATGTCAAAAGCATAAAAAAATCACAAAGACAAAATTTAAAAAGTTGTCACAAATTATAAATGAATTAGAATAAAGGATAATCCTAAACATACATGAAACCATGAGGGACATAAACTATATAAAGAGGTTATATACCATACCCACAATTAATAATTGATAATTCTTTGTTGAAATACTTAATTTTTGGGAAAAAAAGGCGCAACAATGCCAATTTGAATATTATTCTAAAATTTCAACAATAATTAATAGTGACACTATGTCTCCTACTTGTTAATCATGTTACTAAGATATCTTTGGATTGTTACCTAAATGGGGAGGGTCTTGAGTTCAATGCCTTACAATTTTAGGAGTGTACGGATAAGATTTTGTTTTCTTTTAAATGGCATTCTTGATAATAAAACAATGTTGAACACAAGTCCTAGGTACAACATGGGATTGCCACCATAAATGAAAATATTGTAAAATGAATCAAACTAAACAAATCATGAAACAAGGTTATACTTTAGCATGATTGACGACTAGACTAAATTTGATAAGTTGCATTATAAGTATTTCTAACTATTTGGGGAGCTAAGTCATGAATTTTCATCGAAGTTTTCATAAACCCATTATTTAACAACCTTTTAATACCACACCTACAAATCATCTTCAAAAAATGTTGTCAAATTAATTAATGCACAATGGATTGATTTTTTGAAAAAGGGATCCAAGTCCTTAACCTAAATATTTTAGAATTTTGACAATAGTTGTAGTTGGTAAGTATGTTAAATCCATTCATAAGTTTGAAAGTTATCTTGGTATCCTAGTGTTTTGAATTGTTGCTTATTTAGAGTAGGTTTTGTGTATGATTATTAGGAATTTCAGCATACTACTATTAGTTAATTATTTATTGTATGGTTGGCCATCTTAGGAATTAATTAGTGTTGAACATGAGTTGCAAGTATCATATAAATGATCAATGAAAAATGAATATTGATGGATGAACATCATTGAATAAAAATGCACAATGGGTAAAGTCTATTCATAATTATCAATGGAAAGCAATATGAATAAACTTTATTTGTGGATGAAAATTGTATGTTCATGAATGATCTTCATCCACGAATGCTAGAAATTTACATGAAGTTTTCATGTAAAATATATTTAAACATTATGTGATTCTAAACCATCAATATAGGTTCTTCAATCTATGTTAGAATGGAAGGACCAATTGTGACATTAGCTTCCCTTCCAACCACAAGTTTCATGAGGAACAACTTGCAACTTGGTGGATATTGCAATTGGAGGTTGTGAACCTTCCCAAAACTTATTGAAAGTTGTTGAATTGGTTCTCATGGACTTTCTTTGACATTATAACCTCTTTACTCAACAATGTATATATACATAATGACGTGAAAGCTTAGGATGAAAACTTTTTGAATTTTGGATTTGAATTCAACATTGATTTTAGTTTGTGAAAGTAGTTTACAACCCTCCTTGGAGTTGTTGATGCATGATAAATATTTATATAGAAATATGAAACATGTGGTAAAACTACATTGATACGAAAAGCTCGAACTCAAATGCTACAATTTTATTAGTTGAATAATGATGAATGGAATGAGTTGTTAATGGTCATGTTGGTTTCACTATGTTGGTGAAACTAGATGTCAAGTCCATAATGAAGTTTCACAATTTGTTACAATGGTTGGTAAACATATTTTTCTTACGTTGTTCTTGTGTTTCTCAAAGCTATGAACAAGTTGAACCTAAAATTTGACTTACGATGTTGTTCAATCTTTGATTGCAAAATTCATAACAATATTCACCCCGAGTGTACATGTGGAGCCTTGAAATTTAAGTTGAATAAAAGAAAATGCCACGATTGAATGTTGTATGTAAGGTCTCAAGAAACCAAAAACCAAGAACACAAAATAGGGTGGGAAGCCCAATACGAGGGTGTGACTGTGCAAAACAATGTTTTGAAGGTAACCATCTCTTTTCCTTTCCCTTGGTGCATAACCAAGATGATTTACATATCTATGTTCACCTCTTGATATAGAACCATACACAACTTATTTATGAGACTTTGACATTTAAAGATGAAACTAGCTACAAGCTTGCAAAATCTTATAAATCTTTCACAACAAGAGCATTGAAAGAAACATTTCGAACACAAGGCTGAAGTAAACATGTGTGAGGATCTTGTCTTAGAAACATTTCTAACGCAAGGTGAAAAGATTTTGTTGAAGTTGCACTTCAACAAGTTGTTCTTTTAATCAATGATGATTATGAGGAAAATTGAGATATAAGTTACAAGGCCAAAAAGTTTTGCCTTGCTTTATAGTACATGCTCATGAAGACAATCCTCAATCATGTAATTGGGTGTTGAAGGATAACTTTCAATGATCTCGTGTTCAGATTTGTTGTTTGTACATCACTAATGACTCGAATCAACATTGATGTTGTGGGATAAACAAAGCTCTGGAGATCCTGGTCAGACCAAAAAGCATTGCACACATGGAAACACCACCAGCAATGGAAGAATTGTCTCACAAAGATCTCTCTGGAATTGCAGAGAAAAAAACTCCACCATAATTGAACCAACTTTGATGGTTACTACTAACCCAGTTCATGTCAGTTCCAGGAAAACCCAAAACTTGCAAGAGCAACAAGAAAGAATTGTGTGGTGATTATAAAGCTTAAGAATGCCAATCACAAAATATGATCAGCTTCAAAGTCTCAACAAAATACAGATGAGTAGAAGAGAATGAGCTTCAACATGTGGGTTGTGTGCACAGAAGAAGGGATTTGATGTACAAGCTGTTGCCATCAGCAGCACACACATCCCTTGTCTGCTGCTGAAGATTGTAGTGCAAAAGTTCATGTAGTAGTTTAAGTATGTCCATGTCATCCTACAAATCTATCTGAAAGGTTTTCTGAAATCTGCATGAGATGATTTGAGGGAGGTGTTGTAGTCACCGCTGCGGATTGATTGTCTGTCTGATTGATAGGATTTATGGAGATAATCTCCACCATTACCTTTGCTGCTATGAGGCCTTGAATCTGACTTTCTGGCAGGATGATGATGATGGTCATCCCCATTACTCCTGCAAGATGATGGTCTTTCAAAGCTCTGTCTCTCAAGATTGTATGATTGCTGAAGATAATTGCCTGCTGGAGCTTTGTTTTGTTTGTGAGAAGAGGATGTTGTTGCAAGATCTGCACTTTTGCGAGATGGTTGGTACAAATCTTTAGAACTCTTGAGAGGTCTTTCATAGCTGTATGAGTTATTTAGAAACTGATCCCCCTGATGATCCTTATGTGAGGAGCGCCTTTGATCATAGTTGAGTGTCGAGTGTAGTAGGGAGCTTCCAGGCTTCTGAGAATTATTCCTTTCTTGTTTGTAAGAGTTTATGAGTAAATCTGCTGCTTTTTGAGATGTCAATGGCCTTTCTGAGTTTGAGGATGTTGTCAAATAATCAACATACTTGCTTGAGGCTCTCTCCAAACCATGAACTGGTATCTGCTTCATTTCGCTCAGCTTGTGAGTGCCAGTCTGTTGAAGAGATCTGCTGCCAGAAGCTGATGTCATGATACTTGCTGTACCTTGAAAAGCTTTGGACCTAATCCTCGAGCTTCCTGTGAGAAAGTGTTGAGAGACTTGTTCCTGTGAGGGTTCATGTCTGGCTGCTGCGGCAGCAGCAGCAGAGAGATGCTTTCTTGGCCCTGGCAGATGATCATAATCAACATTTTGTTGTTGCTTTGAGGTCCTAGTTGTATGCAAGCGAATCTTTGCCTGTGCTGACTTAGTAGCTGCCATGTAGCTTCTCTGTCCAGCAGCTGCTGGCTGCATGTTTTCCCTGTTATACAGAATTGCTTTGGAGGGTGGTGTGGATGAGGGATCGGATTGTGAATCACTGACATGATAGCCACCCAACATCTGCTCCTGTTGTCTTTGCAACTGAATCAAAGTAGAGGTGATAGGAGACGTATATGCAAGATCATTTGCATCTGCTGCCTTGGTTGTCAACACAGCTTGCAATGGAGCACTAGAATCCTCCACCAAGCTCTGCATTAATTGATTGTCTGTGTAGTGATGTTGTGTCAGATCCTCCTTCACTCCTGTATCACAATCAAGGATGTGATTCTCCCATGGCCGTGCCAACATCCATCGGTCCAGCCAGCTCCAACCCCAGTGTGTATCCCCCTCATGGTGAAAATACACCTGTGAATTCCCCCCTGTTGTCACTACCTTTGGTTGCCACTGCAACAAACACAAAAAAATAAAATCAAAACAAGAGATGCCCAGAGCTGTGCCTGACAATCAAAGCTCTCAAGTCTCTTCACTGAGAGGGCTGCTGCTGCTGCTGTTGCTTTCCTTGCAATCTGCTATATTCCTATGAATGCCATCAAGCCTGTTTTCTTGAATCACAAGAAAGGTCCTTCTTCATGCCCATTGCTCATTCTGTTTCACAAGAATCCTTTGTCCCATGTTTTTCATTTCACAGGAATGTTATGTACCTGATGGGTTGATGCATATGCTTTGGCTCTCTCACGCTTGATGATTCCCTCCTGTTTCTGTTGAAGCTTTGCTTGAATGTCTTGTATTGTCCCAGAGCTCGCACACCAACCCATCTGCAAACCCACATCCTCCAAACATGGAACCACTTCTGCTTGAGCCAAACAATACTAGAGTGTTCTTGCAATTTGCTTGACACTCTAGATTTGCACACTGCACAGTTTGATGTGATTGTTACTGAATCATTGAGGAAGGGTTTTGCATGATTGTTTTGGGGTCACAAAAAGGCCTAGAGACTTGGGGAAGGAGAAATTTTTCCATACCTCTGATTCACAGATCTGAGCTTCCATAAGGCGGGATTGAGAGATGGTTTGCTGGATAGCCAAACCTTCCTCTGTCATTTGCACTCGACGAGCCCGCACTCGAGCTTGCACACGAACCAGAGCTTGCATACATTTCAGAGTAATAGCAGCTTGCCTTCGCACAGCATGGCCACGTATTAGTGCTTGCAGACGTACCAGTCCCTTCAAAGCTCGTAAAGCTCTCCTCGCCTACAGTCCCATTCCAGAAACCCAAATCTTAATTACTTCTGCACACACATTTCTTCAGAATTCACAAGGGGTCAGACCCTAGTGTTGAACAGTAGATTGTTTCTATGCTTGTGCAAGGAGACGGAGAGAGAGACAGAGAGAGAGAGAGAGAGAGAGAGCTGACCAAGAATCCTCGGAATGCAGTTTGAATGCGAAGGGCAGCCCAATCAGCCATGAGCAGAGCATGGGAATTGGAAGATGGGATTTCAACACAGGCATCATCCAGTATCATCTGGTGCTGGTGGTGATGTGGTTCCCTCTTGAATTCCTGGCTGTAATTTGTGATGGACTGCTGCTCCTCTCTGTCATCACAGTGCTCACCATTGTCCATTCCTTGCTTCCACAATGTCCATCTAGTCTTATGGACTCCCCTTTCATGTGATCTCCTTTGCTGGCTCACCAGCTGCTTTCCCTGCAGCCATTACAAATGTGGATCTTCCTGGTTAGGTATTCAGAGACAATCTGGCAAACACACATTGACAGAAGCATGACTACTGGAGCTGCATGCAACAAAGACTGTAGCAACAACCCGAGAAAACACAAGAAGGTAGGTTCAAGAAGGGGTCAAGAGGAGACTGTGATGATGATAAAAGTATTGTGTGTATGTCTTACAGAAGAAGCATCATCTTTACAGTCGGAGGGGTGCGAGCGTTCGGAAGAACGCGTAGTAGACTCGGAGATGGACGCCTTGTCGGAAACAGACTTGTCAGGATTGGATCTGTTGTCGCCCGCTGCTGCTGCTCCTCGTCTAGTACCTCCAGTCAAAATCCTCTTGAAGAAGTTGCTGGAAGCACCCATGACTCGGAGGGGGAAGCAGGTCCCTGAAGCACTGACCCTTCAAGTCTTTTGCTGCTAACCCAATTCCACAGTTGAGAGGATTTCTTCCTCCTCCTCCTCCTCCTCCTTCTCTTCTTTTCAGATCTGAGCAGTCCGGACATGAATGAAGACTCTCCTAAACCCCAACACTTAGAACTCGTCAATCTCTGTTTTCTTCCTGGACGTTAGAGTTGGACCCATTGCTTGCTTGCCTGGGTACAAGCGTACACACACAAACACACACACACACACATTAAAGAAAGAAACAAACAAACACAAAAGCAACACGCACGCACGAAGGCGAATTTCCAAAAACCGCAGCGACAAAAATAGCTGAAACAGCGCACACACCCACTGCGCGCCAGGCAAGTTGCGCGACACACAAACAAAGGGTCTCGATAGTACCGTAGCGTCTTCTGTGATTGCATCTCTGCCGGAATCTCGCAGACTTACGACGAAGCAAGGTATGATGATGGCGAGCAGAATCAAAAAGCTTGGAAGCATCCGGAGATCAATCCCTTTACGAGAATTTGAGTACAATAATGCCATCGCACTGCAATCCACCTAATGCAAAGCTTCCGGCACATCAGTTTTCCTGATGGAAACTCGTCGTCTTCATTGCAAAGCTTCTCACGCTCTTCTTGTACAAGTTTGTGCTCTCTCTCTTGCTTGCTTGCAAGGCAGCGACTGAAACGCAATTCCACCACAAGACTGCAAGCTCCAAACAATCCCTTGAAGCAAATTTTGCTACGATTTTGGGGACATTAATCCCACAAAATTTCTTCACAAATCTTTCACAAAATTTCTCACACATCTTTCACAAAATTTCTTCGCACATCTTTAGCAAATCTTAGCACATCTTTTGTAAATCTTTCGCAAATCTTAGCGGGAGTATGCATGGGATCTTTTTTTCCTACGACTGAATTTGTGCATGATTGTTGAATGTTTTTTGCGTTGCTGAAAAAATAATAATTTCGCAAGCAAGAAAAAATTCAGCATTCTAACTTTCTCTTAAACCCTTAAAACCTTCAACCCTTAATCCTTATATCCCGTATACCTTAAACCTCAAATACAAACTCTAAACCAAGAAAAGAAGAAGTTCAAAAACACCCTTTTCTGGGTTGTAGAAAAACCAACGTCTTGTTTGCATTTGTGAGATTTGAGCTTTTCTGTGAGGAAATCAAATGTGAATCAAATGTACATAAATAAATGTAACCCAAATGTTCCTGAAGAAAGATTTGGTGAGAACTGCAAAACACAAAACAAAACTTCAGTGGTTTGGAATTTTCAATTCTTGATATGGGTTTGCACATGTATGTGTATGTGTGTGTGTGTTTTCATATTTACTTATATTCTCACTTTGTGCTTTGGTAGGGGGACTTTCCAAAAGCATTTATATGTGTTCCATGTGCACATTACACCTTCAATTTTCAAATCAGTCCAAGACCCTTTCAAATGGGTCGAACAAAAACACTACATATATGTACAAAAAAATTTATAATGCAATTGGCAGAGTGGATTGTTTCATGTTCTCCACAACCAAAGTTGTGGTATTGACTATTGACAAAGAATTATTTTTTCATGATTTTTTAATCTCAGTGAGAAAACATTTGTCTACTAGTTTCAAATTAAAACATTGTATGAACTGACAATATATTGTAATGAAGCAAGTCCAAATGAAATCATGTGAATTCCTGGTACAAAATACAGAAGTTCTTGGTAGAAAAAAAATGTCAAAAAAGTGAGAAGTCCCATTGCAAAGATCTGAAGTTCAAATGTAAATGCAAGAAGTTTAAGTCATATGAAGCCAGAAGTCCTACCATTCTCAGGTGCAAGTAGAATGGCAGTGCCTTCCATCATATCCCTGTCTTTAGTGACACTTTTCTTCACTTGCAGATCAGAACAACGAAAGTGTAGGGTAAAGCCCCAGGGTGGGGAGATCCTTTAGTAATAAGGGGCGTAGGACGAGGCCGTAGCTGAGTCTGCTCAGAACTTAGAGCATCTCCAGTGGTGCTCAGTATGTGACCCTCCGAAAATATATTTCACATCCCAGTCTAGTTATGTACTCTTTTGCAACCCCACCTGGAAAACTGAAACTGGGACAGCAAATAGGTGGGGGGACTACTAATACCAAACCACCTGTACCAATCATTATGATGGGCCAATCAGAAACAATGAGCAGCAGGTAGATCATATTTATTACACTCTTTTCTGTAGGTGCACAGCACTGCTGCGCTTTTCATCAGCCATGGCAAAATGCGCAATTATGAGGGGCCAAAACCATTTTTCTGAGCCAAACCGGCATATGTTGGATTTTCTTCAACCAATTTTACCGTGCAGGATCACATACAGAGCACTGTTGGAGATGCTCTTAGGTAGGAGTAAAGTTACTGTTAAAATCTTTAAAAAAATAGTTCAAACTTCATCTTATTTCTTGAGAAAAAACCTTGCCAAGAGGTGTTGTGGGGGCTTCAGCCAAGATTTGAGCATCTGGATGTTACAGTGTGAATGAACTAAATAATTCATTATTCTTTTGGCAGTGAGCTCAACAGAATTTGCATAGAAAAAAAGAGTTGAGAACATATTAGGGTTGAACATATGCATCAGATTTTTTTATTAAAAAAATGACCCAAATACATCAGACTTTGAGGTTAAAAAAATCCAAAATTGCCATATTTTTATTATAAGTTCCAGTAGGTAGCCAAGAATATAGAAGGATGCTGTTTTAAAAAAAATTACTTTCTTATGTAATATATCGCCAAATTTGGCTAAATTTATTTCTGGATGATTGCCACTTTAGCTAGATAATAAAATCATTAAAAAAAACACTGCTCCAGGGTAGGGGACAGTACTGCATTGTCCTGGGTCCCACATTTAGGCGATGTCCCCAACCTTGGGTCCTAGGACGAGGCGGTACTGTCCCCCACCCAGGGGCCCAGTACACAGCCGTACTGTCCCCCACACAGGGGCCTAGGACAAGACGGGACTGTCCCCCACCCAGGGGCATTCCCAGCTCGCTCGCTGGACTCAAGCTTGATCGCTTGTAGCGCTCTTGCAGTGTAGCTCGAACATTCTGCTGCACGACAGTGTTGCAAGGGAAGCAAAACTATGAGACAGTCGATGCCTCATTATCATACTTTGGTGATCGTATCGACTCACAAAACTCGCTGCAACTCCGCAAAACAGAAATCAGCAGCAAAATTGTCAAGCAATTTTCCTTGTTTCCTGTTGTTGCATTCTGCAGAGAGTTTTTGCCGATCGATTTTCACAGAATCCGGTAAGAATGGGAGTCCTTGGAAGCGCCTGATCCCCCCCCCCCTCCCAATGGGATCTTCCTTCCTTGCAAATCACTGCTGCCGCAAGACGCTGGAACTCATTTTCGTGAGAGATCTGAAGAACCTAATCAATTCTTGCTTTCCCCTACCTGTCCCTAACCCTAACCCTAAGATTCTCTCGTCACATGCACCTCCTTCCTCCTAGTCCGTTTTCTTCTTCTTCTATACCCAAGACCGGTTTCTGATTACGTACTAGAGCTTTCTGACACGAGATTTCTGAAGAGACGCAGCTTGTGGGTGTCTCACTGTCGGTTACTGTGGTGAGCCGACGGTTACCATCCTCCTTCCGTTGCTCCCCAAGCGTTTCCGCACAAGATGGGCAGTGCAACCGGTTGTTGCCCTTTGGATCCCTCCATGATTTCTTCAGATTTTTCTTCCCTCGAACACTAGCTTCTGCTTCTCTATTGCCATGCAGCTGAAACTGCAGGCGGACAAGCTCAAGATGCGAAATTTTCTTCTGAACACCACAGTGAAGAATTTTTTTTCCCAGCTGGGAAGAAGCTGCAAGTTTCTTGCCTGCAGATAACAGAACCAAAGTAGCAATCCAACAGCTCGTAACCTTACCGCATTGGACTACTACTACTGTATATAACTGTCACAGTTTCAGAGAAGAAGTTAGAGGTCGGAGTGGGTACCGAATGTTGTGAGGCTCCAAAGAGACCAGGGCATTTTTGCTGTTGGATCTCATACCAGAGCTACCAGCTTGCTTTTCACTCCCTAGAACAAAAGCATTTTTTTTCTTTTCTTGTCATCATCTTCCTCTCCTTAAATTAGCTATCAAACATCTTCTTCCCTAACCCAATTGCTGTATCTTGAAACTGATCTCAACTCCAAGTCCCTCTCTGATATCTCTCAGAAAAGATTAAGAAGCTTTCAGTGGCCGTTTGGCAACTTCCACTCTTTCTGGATCTGATCTTTGAACCGAGTCTGATTCATGTAGTCAATCTGACAACCCTTGATCTTTGTCTCTCATTTCTGCAACTTTCACAACAAACCCAAGAGGTGGATGCAATCTTCTCACTGTACAATACAATCTCTCTGACCCAAAACAAGAACTTCACCACAAAAGAATTTGTAATGACAGAGTTTGATTCTGCTCACCAGTTTTCCATCTCCTTGAAGAGATCATACAATCACCTTGAAGAAGAGCCTGTAAGTGCAGTCAGTTTGATCTGCAGTGGAAAAACCTCCAGGTAGCATCAAATTGGGTGCATCCTTTCTTAATGAGGAGAAACTTGCTTGTACCTTAGTGAGTGCGTGTCCTGTTTCATCACCTCTCTGGGCGTTGTTGTTCTCTCTTTCTCTCTCTCAAATCCAAAAGCTCTGGGCTAGTGCAACCAAGCAAACTGTTGTGAAAATGGTGCTTCGAGGTCCTCGAGCAATGTCACCCATACCAGCAGTGCCTGCTGGGAAAACTCATACTGTTCCTGGTGGTGCAAGAATTGCCAAAGAGGGTCCTGTCCCTGGCTACTCAGGATTTATCCCTCAAAGCAAAAACTATGTAATTGGCCATGGATACTCTGATGCCTGCAGACGAGCTGCTGCCATCACCGATTCCCTTCGCCATGGGGCTCTCAACGAGTCCATTCATCTGGTCCACATCTCCTTTCCCTCTACCAACATTGCCAGAAAAGATAAAGAAGAGCCATATGATCTTGCAGCAGATAGCTCTTGTTGCTTGCAAAAACCATTGTTGCTTGCAAAAACCATGAATACTGTTTCAAACAGGAAGACCTGCAAGAATCCATTTGTTAAACTCCCACTTCTAAAGAGAAGCTCCATGAAATTGTGATCATTGAGATGGATTTCCAAGTTCATGAATGAACCCATTCACAGTGAAATGTTTTTGACAAATCTGGTGGTTTCCTGTATCAACCCAGAGCACTGAAAACAAAGTGGAAGGAAGAAACTTCTGGTATTCACAACTGGGGCATCCCGGGAGAATTGACGAGCCCAGGCCAATCAAATGGCAAGCAAGCAAGAGAGAAACCCCTGCTGAGTTGAAATATTGCACTGGCAAGCTTGATATGTACAGCATCAGGTACGTCATCAGTTACAGCTGCAACCATACTCAGAAGCTCAGATCTGGGAAAAAAAAGCTTTAGAACACAAGGTTGTTGATACTTGGTAGTAGAGTAATTCAGAGATTATGATTCACAAAAAGGATTACTAGTCTTTGACAAAGCTTCAATAACAAAGCTACAATCCTTTTGGGGAGGTGGATCTATGAATGTTTTCTTACAGGCAAAGCATCGGCACAACAGACAAGTACCCAACTCCCACAGTCCGAGGGATGAGTTTAAGTGACCTTCCTTACAGGCCATGGAAATTGCACACAAGGAGAGAGTTTGAGGACTACAAGGATGATACTTTGGAAGTTATGGAAGGACGACACCACCTCAAAGGCTACACAGGCCACATCCATGCAAAACAGGTGATGGATCTGCAAAAACAAAACCTTTGAGAAAATCAAACTATTTCTTACAACCACCTACCAGAATTGATGTTTCTCATTCTTCGAAGAAGACATATATTAGGATCTAGAAAACCTGAATAACTTGAAGGAGAGGAAACAGTGAAGAAGAGATGTTACAAAAGCTTGAATTGCTCTGGTTTGTCTTGCAGCACCTGTTCTCTCAATCATACGGCAAGACAAGCCGGAGGTTGAACCCGCTCCCAGCTGATCCATACACTTCTGCATCCTACATTGATTATGCAGAGAACCGGCCTCTTCTTATCAATGAGTTTGAGCTCAAGCATCCGATGAATTACCATCACTTGCAGTTGCTGAAGACTGGAGAGGGTAACCTAGGACCTCTTCCTGATGGAATCTAAAGTCCCCTCAAACCACATGACACAACAAAACAGCTGCAAAATGGCAGCCACAACTGCAATCTTGTGTCTCATAAGTTTAAGCAACTTGAAAATGAGAGCTGGAAAATGATGACCAAGCTAGCTCTGTGTAGATCAATACAGGGCTCTATCTGTTGAAATACTGAGATCTCTATCCTCCTGTACCATGGCCTGGTTCCTGTCTTTTGGAAAGAAAATATGTGTAACATTCTCTTGATACCTGCACTGCAGCCATGAACACATTGCCACAACACTTGATTTCTATATGCTTGGGTGCTCATGATCAGCAATTCCCACAATCTGCATCTCATGGCAGAAATAACGTGCCAATTTTCCACCATAGTTGAATTCTAGAACTTGCAGCAAGATGCAGATGTGCTGGTAATTCAGTCTATAGGGACAAATTATCAACAGCAGACTCTAGTAATAGAATTGCAATAAAACACCACAGAAGTCAAGAAGTAAGCTAGCTATGGCAGTTCAAGCAGATGAATAATAATAGCATTCCTGTGCTATTCACACATCAAAGAAAGTATCCCATCATGTGGCAGCCCATACACTCACCATTAACATAATAAATCTGCCATGTGAGTATTGCATAATGCACAGTTGACTGGTTACATGTATCATCACTATACCTGCTTTAAAGTATAAGGAAGAACATAGAGTGACAAAAACTCTCTAAATCTCAAAGTTCACAGCTAGTATAATTAAACATAGAACCTTAATGAAAGCTTGTGAGCTCTCCAACATCTGGGAAATAGGAAATTGAATCCTACTCTAGAGAGAGTGATCCACTTTCCAGCTGCAAGCAGTTAGTAAACTGCCCCGATGATCCCAAAGTTGATCAGCTGGGTTTTCATTAAAGTCCACCCAAAGAATTACATCGTTTTCTTTCCAAAGTCTTGAGTTGCAAGTTGCAATTTCACATCACTTCCAAAGTGACTTGGTTAAACTAATCAGCAGCATACTGCACAAACAGGGCAGAGTGAATAGAGTAAGAAGAGCACAAGAACTCGAAATCACCGAAAAAGAAGTGTCTCCCAACAGACTCAGGACTGGAATGACATCATCCACTGCTCCACTTTTATTATTCATCCAGAGTTCAAAGGTATAAATGCTTGACTGGCGATTGCACAGACCAGGGAAGACTGGTAGCCTTGCTCACAGACTTGCTGGAGAAGTCCTGAGAGAATACTGCATCATCTTTGGCCAATGTCCATCCACCTATTAATACTAAAAGTTAAACTCACTGTTTCCATAACAGTATACAATTAGAGCCTCCGACTGTCAGGGCAGTTGTGGCCACCCTTGGTGAATGTACTAACAGAACTTCCAACCTGCTGCACTGGTCGATCCCTTTTCTCAGGTGCCAGGTGCCAGGAGTTTCGAAGCCGTGTAGAAAGACTCAAATCTTTCATGTTCTAAGCTGTAAACCTTGCCAATATTACTTCCTCTTTGCAGCTTGAAGATATCCCACTACACTCAAGCCAAATGAGTGCATCTCACAAAGGAACTGCCACCTTCAGGAATGATCTTGTGAGCAGCACCAAACATACCCACAAATCAGGTTAAATGTATGCTTCCTCAGGCTTCTCAACCTCCAGGATAAGAGACCAATCCTTATTCATCAGTGCAAGCCATGCTTTTCTGATCATGCCCCTTCTCGTGAAATCCCCTCAGATGCCACCCATGAAGTCGAGTGAAAACTGAGAAACGTATACCGTCTACTGCTGTCTGCTGTCCTCATCCTCTACCAAAAGAATTTTGCATGCCTCATAACACATAAAGGAGATCCCAGCTGCTGGTATCAATTTGAGGCAACTTGCTCCAAGGCCCCGATAGAGGCCCTCAGGACCCTGTTGCTCCAATATGCTAGACAATGCATGAAACATGTTATTGTATACCTGCCGTCCACTAAGTGCACCCACCTGCAACCAATGCAAGAAGAGTGTGTGTTAGTAGAATCTGAGATGTTGTTAATCCATCTTCTCAATTAAGTAGATTCAAGTCAGTGCCTTTCCTTATTCCTTTTAGAAAGGCAGAAGTAAGGTGCCTGAATAAATGAAAAGCTACAGGAGAACTGCATCAACAATAAGAGGGTTTCCCTTCTCCACAATGCTCAGGAAGAACATGTGGATGCAGGCTTTATGACTTGCTCCCAAAAGCCTTGTGAATCCTCATTGACAAAGCTAATCAGATCACCAATAAATCAACCAAAAAACCAGATCACCCAGAGGCACCCCTTCCCTTCCAGAAGAGACAAATAGATATTATAATAAGAGTACTACACTACCTGCATCTGCTTGCGAGCAACTTCCAATGGGAATGTTGCAGTGCTTGATATTGCACCAGCTGCTGACCCCATGAGAAGAGTCTCAAGGTTCCCAATTTTCTCTTGTTTTGTTAGCTTCCTGTACGTCTTCCTCAATGTATCGTATGCAAAGTAATTAATTGCTGCGTAGGGCACCACACCAATCAAGCTGGGAGAAAGGCCTCTATAAAGCTCCCGAGGACCTTCTTCCTTGCAAATCTTTATGAATGCATGGAGCAGATTATCATAAACACCTCGCTGGAAAGAAACAAAAGGCAGTATCCAAGCATTAGGTCAAACTTGCGCCACTTATGGATGGAAGAGAAATGTGCAAAACCCAGACATCTGAGGGCACAGAACCAATTGAAACACAACTCAAATAGCCCACCCTGATTCTGGATGAATCTTACCTGGATGGTTAGCCGTGTCTTCAAGAGCTCAAGAGGGTATGTGCACAATGTAGAGCAAACACCAGCAGTTGCCCCTGCCACTGTGGATGCTGGGATAATAAGATGTGAAGGTTCCCCTGGTTTTGGTGCCAACAAAGTCTTCACTGTATCATATGCAAAAAGCTGGACACCAAAAGGCAAGCCACCAACGACAACCTCCCATAAGAATTTGCACCAACATAGGAACCCAAACAAAACCTGCATCTTGGAGAAAGTGGGAACACCATGTGAAAAAAATTGCAGCTTACCTCAATTGCTTTACTAGGAGCGACTCGAATTACATTGACACCATTGCCTCGGAAGAGACCCTGCCATCCCTCTGTTTTCATGACATTATCGAAAACCCCCACCACTGAATGGTGCCCATTCCCTACCATGAGATGAGTACGGATGGTCTCCAGCGGTGCAACTGCTGTCCTTGATACAGCACCTGCAACGGCACCACTGAACAGCCTTCGCAGAGATGCATTTGCAATCTTCAGCTTGAAACCCTTGATATGTAGCTTCTGCAGAAATTGGCGGGGAATCTCCACCACCTTGAACATATCCTCCTTGCCATTGTCTTCTGTTGCAAGGCCAAGACCTTCCCTGCAAGAAAGAAGAAAAACAACAAAAGCCTTAATCTCCCTCTTCATCTTTGTTACATTCCGCTTCCTCTTTCTCATTCTTTCATCTTGCTGTTCTCCTCCTCCTGCTCTCAAGTGGGAAGGGAAACTGACCTGACTTCATCTTCAGAGGGTATCAGAGCCCTCAAGGAAAAGAAGTGCGGCTCGTCGTCGCCGCCAAGAAGAGAATCAGCGGCATGACGTTGCACCAGGTTGCTGCTGTTGCGGGCTGTGGCTGTTGAGACGAAAGCCGGCAAAGTGGACACTCGCTCCGTTACCAACTTATGTCTGGGAACTGCTCTCTGCCGCTGCGGCCCTGCCGTCGCTGCCCTTGCTGCTGCCAGCGTCTCGGTGCCTCCAGCTCCGGCCATCCACTTGCTCCGCTCCTCCGCCTCTTCTCCTCCTATTCTTTCCTCTGTGTGTCTCTGTGTCCGTCTTTGACTTCTCCTTCTCTTCCTTCTTTCTTTCTCCTTTCCGTCGTCCTCTTCTCGTTCTTCAAGATTTATTGTGCTTGTTCCAGTCCAATCCAGACTCCCCGGAGTGCCTAACCCTAGATTAAAACATTCTGCAAATCTCCAAATAATCCAGCGCTACAACGGAGAATCACGAGATTCACGAGACGCCTGAACAGGAAGCACAAGCACACGGTACTCACAAATCCTGATCTGCTCCTCGTTTCCCCTCAGGTCTCAAAAGGATTAGACTCCACCGCTTGCAGACTACAAGAACTACTACAAACCACCACCGCCATTTCTGCAAAGTATCGGCACCGCCATGAGGAACAGGAAGCTGAAAGCACCGCCACAAAAACAAAAGAAGGAAAAGAAAGCTCCAAAGAGAGACCAAGACAACAGCAAAAAAAGAGCAAAACACACACAGGCAGGAACAGCACTTGCACACAGAGAACAAGACGGTGCACTCTTGGGATAAACAGTGGAAAAGCAAGCAGAAGATGAGCAATTCTTCACCAAATCGTTTGAGGGAAAAAAAATGTAGAGAAAGGAATCGGAAAACTAAAGCTTCTTCTGATCAAAGAGCTGAAAAATCCGCCGAAATCCGAACAACCAGCGAAGATGTGAGCCCGCGAAGCTCTCGCTTCCTTGCTCCTCCTCTCTACCCACGAAGAACGAAGAGAGCCGCGCAAGGGGAGGGGTTGGCTCTGACCCCAATCCAAGTTCCACCGTCCTGAATGTGAAACGTGCTTTTCTTGGTCCGGTTTTCCGGTGTGTGAATCAAAGGTTTTCCTGTCCGCTTATCTAGTGGCTTATCTATTTGCGCGTACTTATCAGCTTTATAAATTCTGTTGCCAGAATGTTTTTCTTTTTTTCAAAATTAAAAAAAAACTCGGAAAATTAGTTAGCAGCTAGACAGACTCTGAATCTTTCTGATGCCATAATTTTGATTTGATTTGCTTTCATATATTGCCAAAAAAACTAAATTTGCAGCTGGAGAAGTTAACAACAGTGATATTAATTTTTATTTTTTTTCTCAATTTTCTGATCTGCATTATTGGCTAGCATCCTACGACGGATTTAGCATTAAATGGCGACAGGTTTTGAGAACCAGTCTAATTTTTTTTTAAAAAGATTAAAAAGTGCCCCCAACCTAAAATCAGAGTCCAAATGTGGCGATTTGTTTTTCCAAAAAGTTGGCGATTTTTTCAAGAAAAAAAGAGAATTTTGCAAAACAATATTCCATTTAAATTTTTTTAATTTAATTATATATATATATGTTAATTGTGTTGAATAAAAAAAATAAAATTTCACAGAGCCCAGTTTTAGTTTTTATTGTGGGAAATTAATTATGTTACATATGCCCATTGCCTGTTGTTTAGGTGGCTATGGTTTTCATTTTCTAAAATCTTTCAGAGGAATTTAAGTGGATACATAGGTGATAAGCTTTTGGGTTCATGGAAAATTATAAGCCATAACTGAATTGCATTTTTAATGAGTATTTTAGATTTTACAAATTAAAAAAATTTTAACTAAAAAACGTAAATGTTAATTTTGCCAAATTGTTTTTTTAGGTCTAACTTATATTGCCTCCTCCTTTTGGCAAATTGTTGACCACCCGTAGCTAGGCTAGATGCAATGTTTTGTGTGCCCAATCTTTCCCGAAGACTTGGACCTAGGGGACTAAGTTACGGGTTACCCACAATCAATGACTCATATAGTGGGACTATTATAGTATGGTAGTAAAGTTAGCATTTAACTTGGAGAAATAATGTAACATTTGGCATGGCCTAAATTCTAATGGCAAATTGAGTCCAAAACCACTTGCAAAATGGGCAATGAGGCCCCCATGTTTGGATTATTATTGGCTTAATACTCTCAACTTTCAACCCACTTTGTAGCACAATTTATTGGTGACCATAAAAAAATATATTAATTGTATATTTCATTGCAACCGAGGGGAGTTTTTTTTCAATTGTGTTGACATAAAGAGTTTAGCAACTTTTCCAAAAATTAATTAAATTAGTGAAACTTACACTAGAAAAACATAATTGTCCAAAATTTTTGGTCCAAAAAAGAAAAAAAATTCTAAAAAGAATAATCACTGATCGCTACTCTTTGACACCAATAAACATATTTTATTTTGAATTGGTTGAATTTTTTTTGTAGTTTATCACCGGATTCCATATTATGATTCTAAGGTACCCCACCTCAAAGATGAAAAGCGCCCCCCCCCCTTCTGGTTGAGGTCCGTCAAGCAACACTTCTTACTGGGTGTAAAGTGTAGACCGCACATTTCAAAAGAGATCCAAAGATTTTTCAAGTGCACCAATGGGGCCAATGAAAAGGTTTGGGTTTTTAGAATAGAATAGGTATCGTTCCAGAAACCCTCCTTGCCTGAACAGAGTTTCGTGAAGTCGAATGTGGAGATAAGATACTTGAAGTTGTAAGATTGTAAATAAAAGTGCAGATTCCGCAACGAATTTCACGTTATAATTTATTATTGTTTTGCTAAATGAATCATTTTTGTCAACAAAAAGTTTTGTTGCTTCAAATCCTATTGGTCGGATGAACATCGGAAATACTAGAGAGAGGCTCCCTTGGTGATGGATTCTGCCAGGCTTGTGGCCACCGCACTCACCCCACCAATTCCAGCACGCAATTGGTCATTAGGCAAGCCCAGCAGGGGAGCCTGGTGGTTGCAAGCTGGCAGAATCAGCCACCAAGGGCTCGTTCCCTAGGGCAAATAGCAGGGGGAATATGTTACAAGTCAGGGGAACTCCCCCCAAATGGGAGGCTTCCTTTACGACTGGTTCATTAAGGGTGAAAGGCCACTTGTTGGGTTGGGTTTTTCCGACCATCTAAAGGGATTGTCTGTTAAAAGACGGTTGATTAAACGAACACACGGTTTCTTATTCGACTTTGTGTGAAAGGAGGTGTTGGACATGGTTTTGTAAACAAATAGGACTTTTTCCAACTTTTGGCTTTTTCCTCCTTCCACACCCTTTTCCTTCTCTTAAATTTTTTTTGGAAAAGGGGCGTGGGAAGAGGAGGAACTGTAGGTAGCATTTTTTTGACGATTTTTTGGGGAGAGGAGGAACTGTAGGTAGCATTTTTTTGACCATTTTTTTGACCAAATTACGGCGGTCCTGCAAAAGATGTATCTAAGCTGTCAACTGTGCCTGACATGACTTTAGGACTCTCTTACAACTTTAGGACTCCCTTACAGATGGAAGTCCTTGGCTATTGGTTGGACATTGAGTGGTTTGAAAATTTGACCAATCTTCTTGTCAATTGTTTCTTCCTTTTGCCGATTATCATATAGTTGTATATCCCCCTGTTTTGTGCATAACAATTGACAATTTGGAGTGGAGTGCAAGATCCCTCAGAGTGCTTGGTTGAATTGTAACTTGTAAGTGGTAGAATATCGGTATAAATGTTGGTTTGATATCCTTGGAAGAACTGAAAAAAGGGTAAAGTGAACAAAAGATGAGCATTAGAGTTATCCGTAAAGTAACCCAGTCTTCACCCTGTGTTTGGGCCGCCTGTCTTCATCCCCTATCCCCTCTTTCACTGGTATCCACAAGGTAAAGACATTTTAATAAATCTCAGTATGAAATGTTACAACTCAGCATTTAATGCACGAGGTTCGAGACTAATTATATTAGTTGTACAGTTAGGAGCAGTGAAAATATATGTAGCAGCAGTGGAGGGGCCCAGGAAAAAGGAAAGACAGGATGAAACTCAGTTTACCCCCCCCCAAAATTGATGGTTTTCTCAGTTCCACCCCCTTGAATGCTAATGTACTTTTTTCGGGGTTTTTTTGAATCTCACCCTGTGCATGACCAAACTCAGGGTTCTGGTGCTGTGTTTTTTCTTACTTTACGGATAACTCTATTTGCTGAAAACAGTTTTTTAGTATTACAAAAAGTAAAATAAAATTCTCAACTCTATCATGCTAAACAAATACCACCCATTGAATAAGTACCCAAGCTCTTAAAAAGGGGTACCATTGTGGTATTGTACCACAGCATGCTTCACACTACTTATTTTATTTTGAAAAAGTTAAAATTTTCCCAAAAGAAATTTTCCAAAGAAAAAAAATTGTGGAGGAAAATAGAGAATATTTTAAAATTACTTGAAATAGTTTATTTTTCGAAATGGAATATTTAAAATGAAATAATCGTTCATCAGTGAAATGTAGAACTTGGGTGTTAGCCTAGGTCAAAAAGGGTGACCACCAATCCTAGGGATAAAATTTTCATGCAGCCAATAAGATGGTTCAAACATGCACCCATGTGGGAAAGGGCAGGTGTTGTGGGGTTTGATTTTTTCAAATTTTGATGTTCCCATAGGTTCCCAATGATGTTCCCAACAGTTCCCCAAGTTCCCAACAATGTTTCTTTAGGACTTTAAAAAGGTAGCACAAGTGACAATCATCAAATAGGAAGATGTAAAAAAATGGTGATCATCCCTAGGAAGATTTAGTCAAATCTGATTATAAACCTACAAATCATTCAACCTGCTATATTTATGGCTTCAAACTCTAAGCCAAATATAGAGATCTGGCAATTTTAATCCTTTTTTTCTCACTTCTGTTGATTGAATCCTCCAAAATCACTTCATTCTAGAATTTTTAATTTTTGATTCTGCTTTTTGGCAAAGTTTAGCCAGTAAAAGAAAGCCTGATTCTCAATCTGTTTCACAATATATTCCCAATAGCATCACACTTTATCCCATATTTTGCACCCAAAAGTTGGAACTTTCATAACTTGTAAAGGTGAGCCAAAGGGAAGCACCTCTACACTTCAATTTTGGGGCGGAGCACACAATGCTTCCAAAAAAAAAAACAATTTCCCATGGGCCATTCAAAGTGGGTCCTTGCAACAACCCCAAAAATGAAAAATCAGTTTTCTTTCAAATCTGGTTCTTACTAGTTAACTGAGATCATCAGTTAACTGCCCATTATCCACCGGTTAATTGATGGTTCTGGTTCCACAAATAGACAGGGCCAGGGTAAACCAGCACCCACATTGGTACCTTGACCTTTTCCATCGAGGCCTCTTAGTGACCGTATTAAACCCAAAAAATGTTAGATTTGAACTCATACCCTGATTTAGTCTAAGCATGTGATATTTGTAATATTTAGAAATAATTTAAATAAAATTTGAGATTTTTATGACTGTACCAACAAGAGATGTTTTTTGGTGGAAAATTTTGGTAATGTGCCTGACAAAAAAAATTCTGAAAATCTTGGTAATTTTCGTTTTTTAAGTGTAAATTTGAGAAAATTTGCTTGTAATTTTTTTTAATCTCAAAACTTTTGAAACCACAAAATTGGGGGGAAAAAAAAAAAAAAACCCTGTTACAAACATGGGTGTTGATTCACTGGACCACAAATACATTTTAAAAACAAGTTTGTTTCACACTTTGGCCTTGCCATTTACATTAAAAAGTATCTTAAGGCAAAAGAAGAATTATGAAAATTCAAATATTTCACCATGCAAAAATATAATCTTCAAAAAAATCCTCTAAAGAATCCAAAATCCTTCAAGGTATCATAACACTCTATAACTAATCTCAAGTTTCAACACCAGCCAAAATATCATCTTTCAAAAATCCTCATATAGAAATAGACCTACTACCTAGGGGGCCAAGATCTCTTAAGCTACTGTACTCTATAATGAATCTGAACACAATATTCTTGCCTAACGAAGGCAAGGCCAAAAATAAATTCGAGTATCTACACTGAAAGCGATTCGATTCTTACTAACTAGAACTATTAGTTTTTACTCACCAAAGTGAGTACACACACACACACACACACACACACAAGGGATTGTTAAATACACTTGGATGAGGGCCATCAAACCCAATGTTCTTCCCTTAAAAGTGACTCGAAAATCGAACATGGGTGAAGACATGCACAACATGTGTCACATTCGGAGAGAGACCATGATCAAATGTGGCAGCCCGGGGCTCTTTTCTTTTCTTGTGTGTTGGTCTCTTATTAGTGAGGGAAAAAGAATAGCAACTTTAAAGGTCTCATTTATGAGGGTGAGAGCCAAGTTTTCACAAGCATCTTTTCTCAACCACAAGTTTTGTAGTACAAATGGTTTTTTCAAAAAGCTTTGTACTATATCTTCACATCTTCCCTATCCCTAATGAAAATGTGGGGGCGGGGAAAAAATCAATTATTTTCATATACCTATTGATAAAATAATATTTTAAAGAGAAAATTACTTTATTTTCACCTAGAAATCATAGGTGAAGATCTAAGATACCTTGCTTTTCTTTGTACTTCTTTGGGATGGAATTCCAAGAACTTCCAAAGGATTGAATGAGAAGTTTGTGTCTTACCTTAATATTGGGGGAAGCAAGAATGGGTGGGGGGCGGGCCATCAATGTGCCTCTACAATTTTGAATGAGAGTCTAATGGGTGACATTTCAATATTGGGCCGTGCATTTAATAAAATTAAATCATTCAACAAGGAGATAAGTAATATAAGAGGAAAGGGATGAGGAAAGTGGATCACCCCCACCTAGAGGATCTTAAACATAGTTTATTGATTAATCAAGAGGTGGATCACCGCCACATCCGGTAGGTTTAAAACACTTAAAATTGTTAGATTCACCCCTAAATGACGTCAAGGCGGACCAACTTGGTCCACTTTTCAGTGTATTTTTTCTTTCTCTGAGGTTTACGGGGTAAGCATAATGAATAAATTAGATTTCAATTTTTCCTACACTCACTTTTTTTTTAAAAATCCTAAAACTCAACCAAAGTTGAAATTGATTTTCAAATTAAAAAAAACTTAAGTTACGAATTTGTGACAATATATGCTCAATGGAATTGTCAAAAAGTTCACCTATGAATCGTGGGTGTGATGCTTCAAATCCTCAAAATAAGATTTTTAATATGGTCAAACAAGATCCTAATATTTTCAAAAGGGGACTTTTTATAGAGGTCCAACAAAAGTCCTTGTGTCTTGACCTCATGTGCTCAAATTTGAAGTCATATAAATCTTATACAAGTTGATTTTGAAAACCATTAGTGAAGGGAAAAGAATAGCAACTTTAAAAGTCTGACTATTTCTAAGTACAACATATCAAGGCATCTTAATTGTTAAATCACAACCTAAAGCACCCTAAACAAATGGATTGCAATCTTAAATCACAACCTTAAATCACATTGTGTCATTTAAAAAATAATCTTGACTAATAGCTAATGCAATCACACACTTTTAAACAAATTGAACATTTATAAAGGTCCATAGTGAGGCTTAGTTTAGGGTCCTTTCATAGTGTTAAGTGCTTGTACCTTACTCCATGCCAAAATTATCATAAATTTTTTTTCTTCTTCTTGGGCACTCATTGCATGCCTCATTATCTAGCATCTTTTGTGGTTAGGAATACCAAAATTCCACTGAAGCAGGAATTGGTTTATATGGGGGTGGGTTTGCAAAAAAATTAGTATGTTGCTTTTACACACCTATTCTAGTTGTATGGTCATCCTTGGGACAATTTTAAAGATAACTCATAATTATTTCATCATTTCTCAATTTACTATCTTTTATTTTAATAACTATTTTAGTCTTTTCCCTTACCCACTGGTAGGAATATAAAAAAAAGTGTTATTTCATTTTCAAACTTAACTATTTCATTTTTTTACTAACAACTATCTCACTTTTTTTTGTTAATAATTATTCCACTTTTTTACCTTACCCACCATGAATATAATATTTAATAATATTTAAATTAAATTCAAAATTGATATAAATAGTAACAAGATATTGAAAACCAAATGGGAACATGACATAAAAAAAGTTTGAACATCATTGGTAGTGTGCAACAACATGGAGCCCAAGTTAATTTATAGTCTTTAATAAGATTCATGTATGCACATGTGCTCCAAACTTGAAAGTTTGATGTGCATATCAAAAAAAATTAAGGCCACATATTTTGGAGAAGAATGCTAAAATTGATTCTCACACAACATTTGTGTGCTTAAACATATCTATTGCATGGAAATCTTCAGTCCCAAATGCAAAATCCATTTCATAGTTTGGTGAGACTATCACATTACCTTCATTAACCCATAACACATGGTTTGACCAAACAAATAAAAACTTGAATGCATAGGAGGAAAAAGGATCTCTCACAACATCTAAATTTGAAGATTTTGTCAATGGACCTTCAAAAGGTTGCTTGGTGCATAACTTTAGGTTGTATCTCCCACTTGATTCCAAGTCTAAATGTAAAATTGTATGTTGTTGCAAGTTAAAATTCAAAAGTTGCTTGGGATATAAGGAAAAGGGATGGCTATTCTTGGTCCTTGGGAGTTGGGACATCTTGCATATATTTCATTGTTCTTTGTTTTAGAATCTCCAATGTTTTTAAAACAAATACCAATCCCACATGACAAGGGATGGCACATTGGGAAATACGGCACACATTCTCATTCGTTGGATCCAAGATATCCCTTACAAATGACAGTTAAGATTCACCTATTTGAAACCTAACCTTTATTGCTCAAGCTTGAATCACCTTTGGAAATTCACATTTTGTAGGTTCAAGCACCATATAATGTTGTGATATAAACTACCAAGACTTGACCTGTGGATGCACCAGCTCCAACAAAGTGTGAGTGATACCAAATCTGTTTGTTATTTTAATTTGGCTATAAGCAACATATGAAAGCTAAATCAAAGAAAAATCCTTCATATTGTTGGCTACCAATTGGAACTTAATGTAGACTTTGACAGCTTCTTTAAAAAATTTACCGTTTTCAAAATTTGGCATTCAAAAACACCAAGAATTGCATATTTGAAAATCACCAATTAGTGAAATTTTGCCCAAAAGGAAAAAGAGTAATGCCCAAGCAAATGGTGTAATTGATAATCACATGCCACGGCGCTATATCTTGTCAATTCAGTACTCCCATTTACAAGTGTATGCATCCCAAAGGAAGAATTTTCTATATTGTAAAGAACTTGTCAGATTCTTTTGGTGTGATTGTAAGGCATGTTACCTAGTGTATTTTTTCTCTGCTGTTTGGTGGGTGTTTTGAATAATGTATTCTTGGTAAAGTCCACAACATGAGACCATATACTAAAAGTTGATTGATTTTGAAAGGTGAAAAACTATTCAAAAACCTAGAATTGAAAAATGATGCAAAAGTTTTGTGAATATTTCAAAACCTATACCTAACCAATGATGCAACATTTGATATGCCACTCAACCAACACGAGCATCAATCAACCACTTACTTTGATTGGCTAGGTATGCCTTTGTTTAAGATCTAATATTCTTTAATTAATATATTATTTTGGTTCAGAATTTTTTACAGATTTGGTGGCACAACTAATGTTTTTGAACCATGAACCTATTTCATTTTGTGGCCACAAATCACCCATTCAAAATGATGCATCATGGTTCATACATAATGAGATTGTTGCATTTCCATTCATATGCAATGACAATGTTTTTGGATAAGAAGAAAACTTTACACAAAGATGAAATAATTTCAGACAAGGCATGCCTTTGGCCTTCAAGTTGTCCCCCCAATAGCAATGCATCATCCCCACCATGAGCAAAATCTATGACACCTTTGGGAAAGGGGTGGGAAATAAAGTTATCACAACAATATCAAAGCAAATTGCATCCATTATGATCAACAAGAGGCATTGGGTGGTTGAGAAATTCACTCAACAAATTAGATGTACAAAAGTTGTAACAAATAGTGCAAACCCATGTAAGATAGATGGGTATATAGGATCATTAACATTATTTTTGCCCATGGATGTTAATCCAGGCAAATTTTGCTCTCCAATTTGCCCTTTGACTCTTTTTTTTCACCTTGGCCCCATGTTACATATGTTTTGGGCATGTTAGGGGTGCTAGGGGGATATGTAACCTGTTACCTGACATGTTACGAGATCATTGGTACATGCTATTTGGCATGTTTCGTGCCCCTTGGTACTCACCAAATGGGTGGTTATGAGTGCAAAATATGACAAGGTGAAAAATTTGAGGTAAAATGCAGTGTTCTTTTTCTTTGTGAAAATTTGTCAAAAAGCAACACAGTTTTCTGAAAAAACTGAATATTTTGTCACCATTTCCCCTTTTTTCTGAAGAAAATTGGACTAAAAATGACGACATTCGGTGTCGCTACATTTATGCCTAATGTCTACAGTTTTAAGAGTTCCTTCAAACATGTGGCCAGTTAAATTGAAATTTGCCTAGGGATGCTCACCTGCCTAGTGAGCAAAGGAAAAGAAACAGTGGCAAAGGGCACACTAGGTGAAAAAAATTGCAGCAGAACTCGTGTACTGATTGCATTAAACTATGGGTAAATGTAATGGTAGAGATGTAGGATGCACGAATATGCAAACGCACAAAACAACAACTCCAATGCCACAGCCTATAAGAGAGTTTACAAAGCTGGGAATACATGCATATACTTATTGTCGGTATGGCATGGTATGTGCATACAACGACAAAATAAGAACCTATTTAGAATCCATTTCAGTTATTGTCTTTGCTCCCGTTTGTTACATAGTGGGTGAATTCCAAGTGATTGGATCTTGTTTCCCATAACTATATGCATGGAAATAGAGTCTACTGTTATATGGTTTCCTTTTTTTTTGGGCCTAATGTACAGGTTGCATAGTTAGAGCATTGCATCTTTGTTGAACAAAATGGGGACGGTGGCGGTCATCATAGCAGCTGTAAAGCTGTGTCTTTTGCTTTTGATCTTGAGCCTTCTGAAGAGAGTTCCTTGACTTCCTCAGATAGCCCCTTTGCAGACATCCAAAGCCCAAAATTTGAGACCCAAGATTTAATGCGGGAAGCAACTTGTTGGCCAGCCAGTCACGTGTACGACTGTTGTGATATTTTTTTGAGTATCACTCTCACTTGTGGCCTACCCAAGTGTTCACCCAGCACTCACCAAAAAAGAAAAGAAGCAAAAAAAGTTGAATCTCTTGTGGTCATTAAATAAAGTGCACAAAACAATCTTCACACAATTCTGCCATGTGGCCAAAAGTCTTTTGGGTCATCTCTCTTGATGAGCAACTCTTATGTTTGGTTGCTTACAGAATCCTCATCCAAAACATTGATCCAAAGAAATGCTTGCGAATTGGCATCGGCACACCTTACCTGACAAGGCAATGTCAGATCTCTCAGCTCTTGGCAATTTGGACTTGTGATTGTAATCAACCCACCTTCACTTGTGGGTGAAGAATTAATAACTTTGAGTGGATGGGGAAATTGGAAAACATCTTGTGTGAAGATAGTTTTTGCGTGAATCAATGGAGAAGATGACATTATTTCTGTGTGTCTGTCGTCAGTGTTATTTTTTTCTGGCGAAATTTCACAAAATATTTGACCTTAAAAATATAAAGGTAGCCTATATTCTGTTTCTTGGAAGATATATTCTAATTTTGTGAGATTTTTTTTTTTTGGATGGGAATTTTTATTACATTTCAACACACTTTTTAGTTGTGGGGCAGTTTTTCACTGGTTTGCTAAAAGTAAAGCACTCGCACTTTGTTTTCCTTTGTAAACCCACCAGACGCAAATTTCTCTTTGTTATGTGGGAGACCTTACCAGATGCAATTACCCATCCATCCCAAGGGGCAGGGCGGTTTCACCTAAGGTTCCACTGAGGGGATGCGTTTTGGTGAGTGAGATCCTTCTGACTGAATTGACAGGGTCAGATTAGGTTGAAATCTCTATTAGGCTTTCATGAGGGGGACGCTTCCTCCCCTGGGAATTACAAGGCCCTTGATCTACACCTCAGGCTTAGCACTCTTCTTCAGTTACATGCCCTTGTAATTCCCCAGGGAGGATGCCTTCCCCTATACATAAAGTGCTGGCAAAAACTTCTAAGTGTAAATGGAGGGCTCCTTATGTAGTAGAATTTCACCTCAGCAAAAGCCAGGGCATTTTGAAAAGCAAAATGCAATTTTTTTCCCCATGATGCCCAATGGGTATCCCCTTCATTTCCTGAGAATTAAAAGTAATAATATGGTGGTACTTTGTGTGTAGGGTAACGCTCTCAAAGTAGGGTTTTCCTCAGCTTTACCTTCAGTGGCGGCCACTTATTTTGGGAGTGCCACCCTCCTCATGCATTACCTCACACATAAAGCAGTGGCAGATATATTCTTAGTGTATTTGCAGGGCACCTCCTTAGAAGAAAATTTTGAAAGGTGAGAAATTTTGGAAAACAAATTGCATGTCAATGCCTGCTCCTCCCATTGGTAGGCACTAGAGTTTTCCTTAAAGTCATCCTGTCTTCACCCTGTCTTTGGGCCTCTTTTCACCACCTATCCACTCTTCGAGTGATGCCCGCAAACTAAGGAAGTTTTATTAAATCTGGGTATGAAATGCACAAGGTTCCAGGTGATTATATTAGTTGTACATGTAGGAGCAGTGAAAATATATGTAGCAGCCATGGAGGCGCTCAGGAAAAAGCAAAGACAAGGATCAAAACAGGATGAAACTCACTTTGGCACAAAAAGTGGTGCATTTCTGAGTTTGAACTTTGACACCCCCCACCCCCCCCCGCCTTGAAGGCTAATGTACTTTTTTGCAGGTTTTTTTTTAATCTCACCTGGTTTTGGACCAAACTTAGGGTTCTAGTGCCGTGTTTTCCTGACTTTATGGAAAACTCTAATTAGTTTTCCAAAATACCTGCTCCTCCCATGGGCAGGCATTTCGTCCCCCCCCCCATACCTGATGGGTGTCATAGGAGAAAAATGAACAAAAACACATCTGCTTATGTTTTACATGGTGCAACACCCTCCGAGTGGGTGCATTTAGATAGCAAGTGGCACCGACCATATTGAAAAAAAGTTGTGACAAAGCTGTGGAAATATAAGATGGAGTGGAGTCCAAAGTTAAAGTTATTGTATGGACCTACCTAGTACATAAGCTATGAAATCTGCTTGAAAAAAATTTCTTGAGTAGGTAGTTTGTAAACAGAATGTTCTTCTTGGGCATCAAAACTTGACACTTCAAGTGAATATAGTTTACTTATTAAGACCAAACTCAAAGTATCACAATGGACATCGAATAATAACTTCAGTGCCATTGCACAACGAACTAGAAGCAGTTTCTTATCTCCTAAAAAATTTGACAATTTTTTTCCAGGGAAATTGTTGCAAATTATTCTTTTCAATTTTTGAGGTCAAAATTTTACAAAAACTTCACCACCAAATTTTTAAAAAATTAAAACTTGATTAATTTTCAAAGACAAAAATCACTCCAAATTCAATAATTTTTGCTACATTTGTCTGAAAATTGTCAAACAACAAGTGTGCAGATCACCTCATTGAGGCCTTTGGGCTGCTGCCAAAAGCAAAGCAAGGGGCCACATGGTCTGGGAGGGTTATGGCATGGTCAGCTCAGATCCAAACAAACAAACAAACAATCACCTATCTTAATACATAGATGTGTTTTCAAGAGCATGGCTGACACTTGGGACAAAATGCTCTACCAGATGCACAAATTGCAATCGTGGCCTGTCAGACTGCCATGGTTCTGGAATATGTGAAATGTGGGCAAAGGCACAAGGGATCAGGATTGATTCAACAAATGCAAATGGGAAGGAATGTGCCAAATCCTATCTTCATTTTTGTGGAGTTTTTGAATGCTATGTGCCAGTGTCGCAGCACTTGATGAGGGCAGACTTGCTCATGAACAGATCTTGCACTGTGGTTTGTGAGTCTAACATCTTTGTGTGTAACAGCCTCATTGACATGAATGCCAAATATGAGAGAGCATGAAGGAGGTTTGGATTCGAGTGCTTGACAAGGTGCCCAAGACTTTGCTGTCTTTTAGATGTCCATGATTTTGTGATATTTGAAATGTGAGGAAAGGCAGAACGCACTCAAACTACTTAAAACAAAATGCAATTTGAAGAGATGATGTCACACCACATCACTTTTGCGGGGTTCCCAAGGGCATGTGCCTATGTAGTTGCATTTCAAGAGGGAAGATGGCATGTTCATGAGCAAGATCATACAAAGTGGTTGCAAGTCTCATGACTTTGTCAAAAAGGTGCAGAGATAGCTATTGCACCTTTTGTTTTTCCTTCATCATCAGCTTGCAACCAGGCCAGCTGGCCTTGTTCACAAAGGCTCACACTCCTTTCAGTACTAACTCTGCAACAATGAAGCCCTATGGGGTGGTGCATGGTTGAGCTTCCTGGCTGCAGTGGCCATCTGCAGGGAGCAGAGGATTATCAACATGATCTCGTGTGATCCCACTGTTTCTGTGGGCACAGTCTTGCTTCATGCTTACAGGATTCATCGTGACATCAAGTTGGCAGTACACATTGTAAAATCAGTTTTGATATGAAACATGTATGCTGCTGCTGGTGAAGTGGGATCTCCCTGCCAGAATTCACTGAAAATGGAACAGAGCAGGAGAAAACAGCCATGGTGGATGTGAAAAAACCCTTCAGAAAAACTAGGTATTGACTGAACACTCCTTTGTGTTGTTCTTTGTGTAACCAAATCCTTTGAAAATGTGTGTATTTGATATTCGCACTACTCAACCTATGACACATGAAATAGTTGTGCCACGTGATTTAGGGGCCATGTTACACCACAAGGGCAAATGGTTGTCGGATAGCTTCTCATCAGTGATTCCAGACTGCATATAAAATTTATGCACTATATGTTAGTTTGTGAGTGCAAAGACACTTCCAAATAATGCTATGGTTGTATTGACAGTAGAGTATTGAACACAGAGCAGCAGTTGTCAATAAGATTATCAAGCTTGAAATGAGGGTGGCTTCTTGAGGCAAAAATCTTGGTATAGATGGGGCCAATGCACTTCACAACCTAAAATGCAATCATTACATGCTTGAAAACTGATAAATCATTGAAACTTTTGATCCTGCTACAATCTGAAGGAAACATGAAAGATCACTGCCACCAGTTGAAAGGCATGCAAGAGAGAAACACACACCACAAAAATTATGGTCCTGTGCAAGAACCTTCATTTCCTCCTGAGTGGTCTTGGCTAACACCTCCATGTTTCAAAGCTTGGAGGTATTGGCACATCATATGAAATTTGAGTTCACGAAGAGAGTGAAGGAAGTCCCATGTATATATATCCCTATATTGTGCAAGTCATCAAAAGTGATCCTGTTTTTCCACACCAACAAAATTAAGATCAACTGCTTGAGCACAAAACACACAGGGATCAAAGAAAGGAAATGTTGCAACAAAGCTTAACCTGATGCCATAATTCCTCACAGGTTCAACTGACATAATCGCAACATGCCTCCTCCCTGAAACAACCTGCCACCAATATCAAAAAGATGCTAAGAAACAGCAGAAGTTAGTTGTCAACAAAAACCATTGACAACAATTTGAAGACAATCTGAATTACCTACCTTCACTTCTCCTGACACAGATATGCAGTTGCTGTTGGCAGCAGGGCCGTGGACACATAGAAACTCAGCAGAGTAAGAATACTTCTTTCCAATGTCAAACTCCACATCCAAAGCCTGCCAAAGAAAAGCAAGAGAAAAGAATCTATGTTGAAATCAGACAAACTCAAGATCAGTAGTACCCTCAGTCTGATGGATGAACTGAGTACTCAACCCTAAATTTGTCTAGCAAGTGGTTCCAGCCATCTGGTTGGGATCTTTCAAAAGCAAGCCTTCAGCTGAAGTGGAGACAGAGATGAGACAACTGCAGTCAAGAGAGATCCTAAACCTGTCGGAAACCTTTCTTTCTGCAAAGATTAGGGTTGAGTCATCTGTCTAGGGTTTAAGGGGGAGACAAATCAGACAGAAGCCTTCAGAATCTGTTCACTGCTAAAACCCTGGACCAGCAGCCTGAATCAGCCTGAAACCGCAAGATTACCTCTTTTCCAGATCACAGACAATGAAATCTCCACGTACATGCAAATGGGTGGTTTCATTTTCAGATCACAGACATACAAATTGGTCATAAGAGTTTATATTTTTTGGGTTGGGCAAATTACCATGACTTCTCTCAATACTATGCTTGGTGCTTGATGATTTCTCCATTGTCCATGGTCCCGCAATTCATACCTCTGCCATTAGCTTAGGGGGAAAATGGTTAATCAAAGAAGCCCAGCACCCAAGAAATTTTTTCAACTTTGGGTGTCCTCACAATGAATTAACATGAATCACACTATGAGTGAAATCGAGGTATCAGATATGCTCATGCTAGATACCTTGTCTGCTATGTCAAGCTTAATAAACCATTTTCTCCTTTCTCCATTTATGGCTTCTATTGAGGTGGTTCTAGCACAACTTCATCACAGCATGTGCTTGGAATTTATTTCACCAAATGCAATCAAAAAGGTGTGGGGGACCTTGTCACTTTTGTACAGGTCCAACATGTGTGCGAAAATAAGTATAATTGCAACTTTGAAAAGGTTGGGCATGCTCATAAGATGTAGAAAAGATAATGTTAGCACTTTGCATTACACAAGCCTTCAAACTGGGTGGATGCAAGGTAAAGTGGTTCGTTTCAATGTCAAAGTGATGATATTTTTATTTGCTAGGTTATACACTTTGTTTTAATGCTTATGCTTAAAAAAAGTAATCTTACATGTGTTAATTTGACAATTGGTTCTATATAAACGACATTGAAGACATTCATCTAATTATTTTTCAATAAACATACACTCACTTTTAATAATGAATTTTTTAATTTCCAAAATACAAATTGGTCTCTAGATTGAAATGTTACAAAATTAAGATATAATTGATATTGGATTTCATTCCAAATGATTTGTAATGACTAAGTACTTGTTTGCAATATAAAATAACAAACTTGTATAGGCTAGACTTCTTTCAAAATGTTAACCAATTATCTAGTTATGAAATTCAAATGGTCAAAATTGAATCTTATTTTCTTAAGTCTTTTTGACTTGTAGTTTCTTTATAAAAAAAAAGTTTTTTAAGGGAACATATCTTTGGAACTTCATTTTTTCGAAAGGTTTGGTCAAGATATCTATTATTTGTTCATTTGATGGAATGTGAGACAAAACTTGCTATTTAAAATAGTGATAATGAGTCTTTATGTGTTTGGTTCTTCCATGAATGACTGGATCCTCTACAATCTTGAGTGCACTACTATTGTCACACCATATTTGAGCTAGTTCATTATTGGAAAAACCCAACTCAATCAATAATGTTTTAAGCCATGTGGTTTTTTTGTGCCTTCAGCCAAGGTGCAATATTTTGTTTTTGTTGAGGACAGGGTTACAATTGGTTGTCGTTTTGAATGAGCCACAGTATGGGACATCCTCCAAATTGAAACACATATCTAGAGGTTGATCATCTGGTTTCAAGGTCACTTGCCCAATTAGCATTTGTGAAGCTAGTTACTTCATTCCATATTCCTTTTAAGCAATGAATGCCAAATTCAACAATTCTCTATAAATATCTTAGTATTTGCTTAACAACAGCCAGGTGAAATGTTTGAGGTTAATTCATAAATTGACTTACAACTCCAACAAGGTATGAGAAATTTGGTTTAATTATAGTTAAGTGAATTAGTTTCCCAACAATCTTCCTATAGAATGTAAGATTTACCTCCTCTAAATCCATGTTTGCTAGAAGCTTGACATTATTGTGCATGGGGATTAAACATGCATATTACACCCATTCATGCCAAATTCTATCAAGATCTTTGTAACATAATTTTGTTGAATCATAAAGATTTTTTCTTCTGAATGAACAAACTCTACATGAAGATAATATTTCATTTATCCGAAATCTAACATATCGAATTTCTTTTGAAGTTGTTTTTTGATCCAATCTATCTTTTGAACATAGTTGCCGAATATTAAAAGATCATTTACATAGAGTAGTAAAGTCAAAATCTTGTTCTCCTCCTTTAGATAATCATCACAAACTTCTTTAGGCAAAATTTCAATATGATTATAATGAATCATTAGATTTATGCTATTTATTAAGTTTTTTTCACATCTTTGTTGTGTATTTTTCACTTTATTATTCTATTGTTGATAAAATGCTTGTTGAAAATATATGAACATAATGGACATTGGTTTTGACTTATTAATTTCATGATTATGATGATGAAGAGAATAATGGTTTGTCATTTTACCATAATTTTCATAACACAAATGTAAAATTTTACCATTCAAGGAGACTTAAAATTTGTACATTTTAAAAAATAATTATGTTTATATTGATACTATAATAATGGAATATAATTTTAACATTTGTTGAAATATCTAAAAAATGACATTTGATCCAAACTATACCAATTCGCATTATTTTTACATAATCCCTAATCTTTTAGATAAAAGTTTATCTTCTCATACCAGGCCTTCGAAGCTTATTTCAAGCCATATAAAACTTTGTTGAATTTACAAATCTTATATTTTTTTCCTGGCATAATGAAACTTTCAAGTTGATACATGAAGACATCTACATTGAAATCACCGTTCAAAAAAATTGTCTTTGTATGTCTAGGTGATATAACTTCCAATTGTTAGAAGCTATAAGAGCAATCAAAGTTCAAACACTTGGCCATTTTACCATTCAAGCAAATGTCTCCTCATAATCAATTGTAGCCCTGTCCTCAACCTAATTTTAAGATTTGACAAATTAGGTTGGATACATGTGAATTTTTCTTTGAGAATTAGTCTAGAATTGGCTTTTGTTGGTGATTGATTCACCAAATAAGTGATAGTGTTGAATGTTGTTTCCCAAGGAAATTTAAGAGAATTGTTAGTTAACACCATGCATTGCACTATTTCCACTAATGTTCGGTTTTTTGTGTTTGGCCATTCTATTCTATTAGGGAGTCCTTGGTTGGGTGAGTTGATGTCGAATGCCATTTTTTTCATAGAATTTTTTAAAATCCTATGAAAGGTATTTTCCACCACAATTTGAACACAAAGCTTTGATGTAATAACCTATTTGTTTCTCAACAAAAGCTTTGAAGCTTATGAATTTAAATAAAACTTCATTTTTTGCTTTCAAGAAATACACCTAAGATTTTCTATAATAATTATTATGAAATTTATAAAATATTTTGCTCCAAACAAAGAAGTAGTTTTTAGAAGGTCACAGAGATCGATATGAATGAGTTCAAATTCCTAAGAAACTTGATATTCAAATTGCTTGGGAAAGGCTTCTTTAAATTGTTTCCCTACCTTGCAACCATCACAAATTTAAGTGATGGGGTGAAGTTTAGGTATGCCAGTAGTAATCCCTTTGTTAAAAAGTTGAGATAGGCTTTGAAAATTTAGATGACCCATTTGATGATGCCACAACAAGATTATCTAATCATTACTTTTTACTACATTGAAATAATTTCTTGTGGAAACTTCCTTAGATTCTAGAAAAAAAACGTATAGGCTTGTAAGTCCTTATTTTTGAACCCTTTAGCAACCACTATTGGGGATTTGCTCTTAGTGATTATAAGACAAACATTATAATTACGCAATGCAATAAGACTTTCGTTTGTTATTTTACCAATTGAAAAAAAATTCCTTTTAAGATTTGAGACATAAGAACATCAAAGATGTGTTTTATTTTACCATCTGGAAATTTTAGACAAAGATCGTCTTTAACATGTATAACATGGGAATGTCCTTTCATAGATTAAACATTTCTTAATGTTATAAGTGTAATATTATTTGAGAGATCAACATTACCAGTAACATGTTTGGATGCCCTATTGTTTAAAATCCAAATGTTGTCTTTTGATTCAAGTGCGAGAGCTACAAATGTGGCATCAAAAACTTTAATAACAATAGTTAGATCTTCGATGATGATTTCTTGATTCTTTTATTTGTTGCTTTCTTCTAATGCTAAAACTTGCATCCCCTTTTGACTTGATTCATTGGGCAACATTATGTTATAATCACGGGCCTAATGACCTTCCATGTCTCATTGGTTACATTTGCCTTTCTTATTTTGATTGTAGTAGCAATAATTGTTGTAGAATTTGTGAGTGTGCAGATGTTGTTGGAACTTCACTACAAGTGCATTTCCTCATCATTGGAATGAACATGATTCTAGTTTCAACTTTCCTCTAAATGCATTCATCAAAACAAATCCTCTAAAGTTGGCATTTTTCTTTCGTTGGAAATGACATGTGTATAAGTGTCATAGCTCCTTAGTAAGGCATTGATCACTTGTTCTACAACCATGTTGTTTGAAAGAATGTCCTCAAACTTAGCTAATTTATTAAAGATCACTTTGACAATTTTCATGAAATCGTTAACTTTTGACCCCTCCTCCATTTTTAAATTAGAGAAACGACTTTTGATGGACAACCTTCTTTGCATTATTCTTTATGTCAAACAAGTGTTTAAGGATATTCCAACATTATTTTGGGGTTTTAGCAAAGAAAATATGAAGGAAGACTTGATCCCTAACCAAAAGTTTGAAAATAGATAAGGCTTTTCATTTTTGTCGTTTTAGATTCTCATCTTTAAGCAAGATTTGTATTGCAACATAACCATTTAACTATCCAAAACCATTTGAACCACTTCATTGTCCTTTAGTGGTTCTAATAAACATAGTAGAGACTAGAGTTTTTGGCTCAACCAAGTGCCATAGGTCCTCCTTTCCAAGATGCATTATATGCGAAATTTCCAAATGACATAGTTGAAGGATCCCTCCAACTTGTTTTACTCAAACAAGGAATATTCTAGACTTCCAAATGAGCGAAAGCATGGTAAAGTAGACCAAAGTTTTACCTTGTAACATAAATGGAAAGTGGCCATCAACTAGGCCTTAATATATTGAATTTAAAAAATTACTTACTTTAATGTTTAATTATATGAAGTTCTTTGACTTTGCTACAACTATATTTTAAAATCACATGTTTAAAGTAGGTTTGTATATATTCATCAAAATCAAGTACATGTCACAACCTATAAAATAAATTAAAATTCAAGCACAAGTAGATTAAATATTGGATCTATTTTATTTTTAAATCAATGGCATGTTAAATATACTAGTGGACTTTGAAATTTTTCATAGTAGAATCGAAATATATTTAACATCTAATGTAGAAGTAGGAGTGAACATGATATTAACCTTTTAGTTTCATTCCTACTTGTTACCTACTTTTGTTGTATTAAAGTTTTTCAATTTTTGTATTCAACTCATAAAAACATAATGGAAGCATGGAGGGTTCCATGATGAGATTTTTAAAAAAAGTTGAACCTACATTCTTATGTTTATGTTAAAAAATTGCCATATTTAAAATTTGGATTTGGGCAAATGTACTTTTTGATCCATTTTACCATGCTAGATTTAGTCATTTTGATACCATGTTAATCTAATGAAAAGAACCTAGCATAATACACAGGCATAAGCATGGTAAAGTATGCTAGTTAATGACACTTGATACGTTTTTGAAGAATATCCATAAGGAATGCCTTAATACATTGAATTCATTAATATTATTTAAGTCAATGATCAAGAATTAAAAGTTCTTCAACTTCATAGCATAATATTGAAGAACCACATGTTTTAATATGCATTTAAGTACATTTTTTGAGATGCAAGTACTAGAAAGTATGTGTCACAATTTTGCAAAATAGAGTTACAAGTACATGAAAGTAAAACATCAATTAGAATTATTGTACTTTCAAGTTGATAAAGCCCTAATGTGTATGAATACAATTTCAACTTTTCATATTATGGTCATAATCTATCAAAAAGTTAATGTAAAAGTATATTGAAAATTTTAAACAACCAACCAATTTAGAACATACTTTTCATCCACTTTTTATATATATAAATTCTTCAAACTTTATGTTCAACTTACAATAAATTCAATGAAGAGCTCTATAATTTCAAAATGCAATTTAAATAGGGTTTTAATATCTTTTTGAATGTGAATGTTGAAAAGAGACTATTTTTTGAAATTAAATTATCATAGGACTACTTTTTTGGTATACTTTATCATGCCTGGACCCACACAACAAAAAATAAGCAGTGAACTTTTTTAAAAACTAATTAATATTATCTACAATCTTCTTGGATTGTATAACTATTTTTAATAGAAAAGTTAACATTTAATTTAAAGTTCAACTTATCTAACAAATCGTGAATGAGACGGTGACCACTATTTGCTGCAAATACCAAAGAATGTAGGAGATCATGCATGGGTGTGCATAATCAACACATGTCCATTTGAAAACTTTTGTGCACTTATATCGTACTTGTATGGATTCTGTTATATTTGCCAAAAAGGGCCATTTTATTCAATGCATACATCCAATTTGAAACAATATGTTACCATAGGTTGATGAACATAGGTCTTTAATATTTTGGGGATGTAGCCATTGTAGCCTAGCCTTCAAGAGGAGGTAGGTGTTTGTTTCTTGAAATGCAAGAATGTTTAGCAATTGCAAAATTAGTAGGAGTTTCTACAAGGCACTTTACAAGGTTGTCTTTTACATCACACTTCACCAAAAACAATGATTTTGACTACATCCATGACTAATTTTACATAGTTGCATGTGACAAATGTATATATAGTCCATTTGGACTCATCACATTGGAAATGGCAGTTTCAATTGCATTCATGTGGATGATAGTTGTTGTGACTATGATTTTGAAATAATTTATTATTTTTATAATATTATTATAAAAATTATTGGGATCCTATTTTTGAAACAACTATCAACCATGAAAGTTGCTAACCACATGAATATATTCCAATTTGCAAAAAGTTCAATTTGACTATATTAGTCATGTAGGTCATGAATATAAATTTTGATAAGAGAAATTCAACAAATTTAATGTCTTTAATATCAAATTTTTAGTTACTTGATTTTCAATTAATTTTTAAATTTCGTTTGTATTTAATGTAATCAAATTTTTAATGCCCTTACTTGCAAATTTAAACATGTTGCATTCACTTTATATTATTATTTTCAAAAATACAGATGTAATTAAAGTTTTTTTGACTCAAGGACCATAAATTTAAACTATATTTATTTATTAAGTATATTATACCATCCAAATCTTTAGATTTCATAATGAAATTAATTTCGTGTGTAAAGTTATGTTCTACCAAATTTGGTTTTACAAATTCAAATGTAATTATGAAATAGAAGAATGTGAAACTATGATGGAATTTGTAATAAGTTAGCATTAAAATTTTAATATTGGTTATTTAAATAGTCAAAATAATTTCACATGTGAGATTACATAATTTAAAATTAATTATGTAGTGTCACTTGTCTTGAATTCCAAAACTTATCCATATTTTTTGCTAATATCATTCTAGCATGCCTTTTCCCCTTATATATATTTTCGTTATTTTTTAACATTTTTATCAGGTCTTTTAATTGAAAAATTAAAATAACTTACATGGATGATCTTGATAAGTATATGTCCTCTCCCTTCACATTATTGTTTTGTAACACATTGAATATTTTAAATACAATCAAAAGTAATTAGAAATGTATATGGAACCCACAATTTAATGAATGAATCATTCAATATTGATGGACCCCCAAAATTGAAACCTTGTAATTGCTTAAACAACTTGGGATCCACATTATTGTGCACAAGTTGCACACTACTAGTGATGATTAATTGATGGAAAAAATGAAACTTGTGGAAATTATTGTTATTCAAATGAAAACATTGAATCACATTGCATGTAATTTCAATTCAAATTTAGATGAAAAGAAATGTGATGTAAAGTGGTGAAGAAGATATTGAAAATATGTTCATGATTATGGTGTTGAAAAATGAAAACTATGAAAAGACATATATCCAAAAAGACTCAGGCCTTTCCATTACTTTTTATGCTTGGGAATTGGATAAACAATTTCCAATTTGAAATTGTCATCCAAAAAGACGATTTACTCATGGAACCTAAAGTTGTTCTACCTAAATAGTTTCAATTAATGATTATCATTATAATTAAAGGTAGATCAAACTAATAAAATCTAAACATGGACCCAATTCATGTAGTATCGATGAAAATGCAAAAGGGTAATTAATTGTGCATATTAAATTAGATATATGACTACATGATTGAATTTGAAATATAGTACATTGATAAACATTTCTTGTTATGGATGTTGGGTTTAGGCATAGATTTAACAACCAAAATTCCAATTCATGGACTTATTAAGATTAATAATAACATTTGTAAACGTTTTTTCAAAAATAAAAAATCATGTTTTCCCTAAATTTCATCATACATCATTGAGATACATGTATATCAATATATTGACAAATAACATTGTATAATGATGTTTTCATTTGTAGATCCTATTTTTTTCCTAAAATGTTAAATATCGAAAATTAATTAGTGGTTTAACAACTTTGATACATGATTGCAAAATTACACCCAAGGAACAAGCTAGAAATATCACATGCATGCAAAATTTTATTTTAATAGTTTAGAAAGATTTATTTATTTGGAGTTATGATTACATGTACTAGTTAGGAAACTATTATGAGTTCAAACATGATTGGGGTATCCCATTTGAAACACAAAAAGGACTCTTACAATTTTTCAAATTTATATTTTTGTTGAAAAACTTAAAACATGTCTTAAATTTCCTTTTTTTCTTTCATGTGTAAACAAATAAGTTTCTTCCAAATTTTACATAAATGTTTAGAATATTTATTGTTTTCATTTATAAAAGTAAGTGTAATAAAATTTATCTAATGTTAGCCATATTTTATCAATGGCAAAAGGCTCCTAACACACCCCCCAGACTCTTTGATGGAGTCAACTACGAATCCAAAGGTGAAAACAATGGAAGGAGAAGGAGTTGGGGCGCGCTCCTTGGTTCATAACACTTTGGGGGTAGAGGGGCATGTTGGAGCTCCGGGATGGGGACTAGGAAGAGTGACAAGCAAGTCAATTACTCACACGGACTTGCACAAACCTAGCAAGTTAGTTAGTGCATAATTGGAGCGCTTTTGGTGCATGAACGAACCACGGGCAAACACGGACTCATAAGATTCACCATGGCCCGGACTTGAGGGAAGCCACCACCTTCTCGCTTATATTATTTTCTATGCCTAGCCATGGGGCTAGCACCCAAATGTCATTTTGTCCTGAGACTCCCAAGTTGGAATCTCGAAATTCCCATAATTGGGATTCTCGCAACTTTTGAGGCCCATAACTTCTTCCAAAAAATTCCGATCGAGATGAGATCTGAAACAAAGTTGTATTCTTCATCAAGATCTTTCCAACGGTATGTGGCATGACACATGCACGCAAATAAATCGGGGCGATTCTTGATTTTTAATAGTTGAGAGTCAAAGTGGCACTTTGACTCCTGGCCTTTCTTTTGGCCATAACATATATTTTAAGTATCCAAATGGATCATGCAAGCTCATTTAGACATCTACGTTTTAAGAGTTTTCCAATGATATAAAGAACTTTTCAATCTAATGAGTTTTGACCCTTGCAATTGGCCTCTAAAAATTTGGGAGTCCATCCGGATTCCAACTCCCAATGTGAGAGTTCATTTGGGAGTGTGGGGGTCATTCCCTCACATTCTCCTATACTCCTGAGAGTATGAAATGTGATTCCTGGGCTTCACTTTTGGCTCACACCTTCGCAAGCCCTTGCCTTGGTCACAAACCCAAGGTTAGGGTTGTGACAACTCCCAAAAGCTTTACTTTTTGGAATGTTTTAACACTTCATTTTTGTCAAACTTGAGTGTTTTATACATATTAATGCTTAAACTATTTGTGGCATAAATTTTGGGAAAAAATAATAATATTATGTTTATACATTCCTTAGGAGTCATTGAATTCTTTTTCATTTGGGTGGACAAAATTTTTAATTATTTTTCAAAACTTGTTAAGAATATTTAAACTTGTTTAAATAAAAAATGATATGAATAAAATAATACATTAATAATGTATGTATATATGAAACATAAAAGCCTTCCAATATGAATATTGTTTTAAAAATTAAGGACATATCAAATTAAATAGGTCCAAATGGATATTTTGTGAAACATTTTTTTATTATACCCTAACCATGCTTAGACCCATACACCAAATATGCCTATGATGATGATAGTGGTTTAAAAAATAAAATTGAAGTTAAATTATATATGCACAAAGAAGGATCGAATACTAATTAAAAAAGGATGAGGAGGAGGACAAATGAGAATGTAGGCTAAAGGTTAGAGTTAGAGAAATGCTTTGAATAGGAGGATGTGATAGTTTCAACAAAAGAATGCATAGGAAAAATGATGAGAACATGAGGATGAATAAAAATGTTGAGTAGGTTAACAAGCATGAACAAGTATAGGAATTATGACAAACATAAAGATGAATAGGGCAACGAATAGGAGGACAAGTAATGCGATAAACAAGAGTGATGAACAAGAAGACACATAAGTGGTGATGCCCAAGAATGATGGCAATGATAACTAGGAACAAGACCACAATGCCACAACCTAAAAGAAGTGACAAGACAAAATTAAAAAACACAAAGCAAAGAAGAAGAGGACATGAGAACAAAGAAAAGAAAAAAAATACAACAATGTAAATGACAATATAATAACGCAATGCTCACAAAACACAAATGAAAAAATACAAAATAAAACCTTGGATGGGGGGTTTTTAATTTTTATGAAGAAATGCAAAATTTAAATAATTGTTAAGCAACACCACTTGAAACCCTAATTTTTTTTTCTTAACTTGAAATCTTGACCTTGTTCTATTTTAATCCCCTAGCATGGTCTCAATTTTTTTCGTAAGGATTAGTTATATTCTAGTGAAAATCTACAAATTGAATTTCATACAAGGTATATCAAGGGTGATACCTTGTGATCTTCAAAATGAAAACCAACTTGAAACCTTGGCCAATTCTCACCTCTTTTGTTATACTTGTCCAACATTGAAAGGAAGTTGGAACCTTACATGTAAGATGTTATCTTTTGTTAAGGCACAAACTTTACTAAGAGTAAGACACCCTTGACAAACATTAGGAAAAATAAGTTATCCTTGTGGATACTTTCACAATGAGAAGAATAAATGAATTTATTACATTCTATGTTTGTCAGATGCAAAGTATTATTGCAAGGCTTATGATAAACTAAAAATATGGAAGGGAAGAACAAGCTCAAAGCTCCTCCCACAACCTCTTCCATACTTATTATACATTCTTAGTATAGATTCCCTTGCTTTTTAAAGGTTTTGATTTGTACATATCACAAAACTATTTACCTATTAAATTTATCTGTAAAGTCACCCTCTCTTTCACCCCCTATCCCCTCTTTCAGTGGTATCCACAAAGTAAAGAAATTTTATTACATCTCAGTATGAAATGCTGAAACTCGCCATTTAATGACAAGGTTATGATAGTAGTTGTACAGGTAGGAGCAGTGGAGGCGCCCAGGAAAAAGGAAAGAGGGGATGAAACCCAGTTTACCACCAAAATCGGTGGAAAAACTAGTTTGCATCCCAGTTATTTAGTTTTGTAAAATTGCATTCCCAGTTATGCATTTGATGCCCTATTATCCTGAAACTGGCTGTTCTCGCCCCCTAGTCGCCTGACTTTACGGATAACTTTATTAGCCATTTTTCATTATTATTAATATTTTCATCTCAACTTTCGTGGATGTTGCATTTCCTGAGTCCCAGTCTTTATTTAGCCCATCAGCTTTTCAGATTTCAACTTTGTCCGATCTTATATTTCCTGTCATTCATTGCATCCATTATCTTTCATGTTTTTGACCTTTTTTAGATTTTTAATTTTATTTTTTGGTTTCGATTCATCAGTTATCTTTTTCACATTTCAATTGGCTTTGCAAGGCTTTTGTTTCCCAGAGCCTAAGATGATTTGAGATCTAACTATGTGAAAAGTAGGTCCTAAAAAAGTCTTTGGATAATATCCAATTGCTCAAAGGTAGTCAGGAACATATGGGAAAATTGTTCATTTAAAGTGAAGAAGGAAAGAGTCTTGAATAAGATTGAACACAATTGACAAGGTTCAATATGAAAATTTGTCATTGAACAACTCATTTCAAAGTTCTTTTGTTATAATTTTCTCTTAGATGGTAGAAATAATTCTCTTGGGTTTAGTTGATCATTTCAACCTACAGATTTGGTGTAATTGGTAGGAAAAATTTGTGCCTACAATCGTTGTTGCAAGTTCACTAAAAACAAACAGTCTCAAGACTAAAAATTGTGTCTCAATCTGGCAATTATTTTCAAAAAAAAATAAAAAACAGTGAATTTGCAACTAGGTATTCTTTAAATGAAAACTATGATGAACACTTTTGGACCATAACCTACTTAATCCTTAACTTTAAAAAACTTTAGCTAATCCTTTAGGTGGGCTTTGTGTAATCCCCTAAAGTTTGCCTTAAGTAACTCATAACATAGATAATGTCCTACGTTTCCTGTCTTTGCATATAACTTTAATCATCATGCAATCCTTGACACCTATGAATAGGACAAGTGTTTTCTTTTCAAAATTTCAGTTTTTTTCCCATTTGTTTTGCAACACAGTGAAAATTTGTCTCCAGCAAGATCATTTTTTAATGGCATTATCGAAGAATGTTATCTCACCAAAGCCCTAGTGCTGTATGATGTTTAAAAACTAATGTCCTTCATTCCTAAAGTGGCTATGCTTTTGAGCATATGATTACCATAGTACCTTGGCAGCTTGGACACTAATTATATCATTTGTAAAAATGCTTGAAAATTTCAAAACAATTCGAAGAACATTTTTGAAGAAAAATGAAGAATATTTTTGAGTCTTCAAAATAAAATAAAATTAGACAGACATGGTTTTTTTTAAAATAAAATTTTGGCATGTAGCGCAAGTTGTGATCATCCATAGCCTGCTGCAGCCAAAGCTGATTACAAACAGAATATAAAAGTAGCAACGTTTGAGGAACTTTCTATTTTTTGGCTACCTACTGAAACTTCTTGTAGAATCTTGATATTTGGCTAAAATTTCTAACTCTATCAAACTAAAAAAATCTGAAAAGAGTCTTGCAAGACAGAAACATGGTCTGTGTTGCATAGGTGCCAAATTTTGCAAAAAAAAAAATGGCTGGTCATTGCAAAACTTGCCGAATTCACCATGGTTCAAGGAGCAAATAAAAATACAAAGGGAAAAGTGGAAATTGTTGTGGAGATTTTGCCAGATCCCCCCCCCCCCCCCCCCCCCCCCCCCCCCCCCCC